>Ga0325414_1000031_pt1 | contig 70350 bp, 30 predicted proteins | sample PopdelMetagenome_8_FD_206183 | JGI IMG/M metagenome (GOLD analysis project Ga0325414, IMG submission 206183) | Populus deltoides microbial communities from Bellville, Georgia, United States - Leaf-PdKOR-R3 | ecosystem: Host-associated > Plants > Phyllosphere > Phylloplane/Leaf | place: USA... | reverse complement strand
TAAATCAAAAATATATATATATATATATATATATATATATATATATATATATATATATATATATATATATATAATATTACATTACCAACTTAAATAGATAGGTTCTTGTCATTGTATTCCTATTATTTTTGTTTTCAAGGTTTCATTTCACATCATCATATGGCCTTACATTACATTATTTCTTGGACTATAAACATACCCCTTATTAACGTGCATTACGATTTAGAAGCCTTAGTATATTGGGTAATCTTTCACGAATGATTATACTCTTTGAACTATGTTCTTCTAATCTGCGGCTCTTATAACTTAATCGTAAATGTAATTGATACATTATTATTCTTACTTAATATATCTTAGACAACATACAAAAGCAGATATCATTATCATTGTCAACCAATACCAATCTTATTTAATCATTTTGGTCACCCAACATGGATCTTAAAAACCAAAACTAGCTTTATGGCTTCCTTCTGGTTATCAACCGAAGATACCATTAACTGAAATTAATCACACTATTCAATCTCGGTTATCTGATATGGATACCATTAATTGAAACTAAGCACATCATTCAATCCCAGTTATACAATATGGATACCATTAGCCGAAGCTAATCATATTATTCGATCCTGATTATCCAATATGGATACCATTAGCCAAAACTAATCACATAATTCAATCTCAGTTATCCATTATGGATACCATTATCCAAAGCTAATCACATCATTTGATTTTGGTTATCTAATATGGATACCATTAGCCAAAGCTAGTCATATCATACAATCCTGGTTATCCAATATGGATACCATTAATCGAACTTAATCATATCATTCAATCGTTCCATTCCATGAGTAACTTTAATCAATGGAAATCAAGTGAAAACATTATGTATAATTACTATGAAGATTTAATGGAAATCAAGTGAAAACATTATGTATAATTACTATGAAGATTTAATAGAAATCAATTAAAGGTAGGAACCACCTACCTGCTCCTCCCGTAGTGTGTCCTCATCTAATCGAAAATTCGATCTCGATCGCGCCTCTTGATACACCTAGTAATCATTAGTCAATACACTTGCATTTAGATAATTTCAAAGACCATTTCTACATATATCCCAGAACACATATATATTCATTCAGACATCTCCCATAGTCTTATAATTACATAGTGATAGTATTGTAACAAGACATTTGCCCTTAATTTTAATGAAGGTTATCCACGAAAATTATATCATTCTGACACTAAAAATCTTCAATCAAAATTAAGTCACTCTAATGAATATCGTCAAAAAAACTAAGTCATTTCTAACACTGAAAATCATCAATGAAAACTAAGTCATTTCTACTACGTCATTTCTGACACTGGAAATCATCAACGAAAACTAGTCATTTCTGGCACTAAAAGTCGTTAACAAAAACTAAGTCATTTGTGACACTGAAAATTATCAGTGAAAACTAAGTCATTTATGACACTAAAAATCTTCAATGTCTAGCATGTATTTCCTTTTGTAAAGTTGCCAAAGAGCAGGCTATTCGCTCCACAAAAACTAAGTCATTTCTACACTGAAAATCATCAACAAAAACTAAGTCATTTCTGACACTGAAAGTTATCAATGAAAACTAAGTCATTTTGATGTTTCTTTTCTTTAAATTTATGCCTATTGTCAATACCAAGTTCTCCTTCTAAAATCCATACTTCAACTTAGTTTTGGACATAGACCATAACCAAATTCACTTCCAAAGTTTATGAAGCAAAGACAACATGTAACTATTCCATTACAATATCATACATTCATCAACATTGTTAAAGAGAACCTATTAATCACCATTACCTTCTAAGATGGTCAAAGCCTTTGTCACTTCCTTATCAAGCATACTTTGAGTTCTTTAAGTGATATCATAAATTATCATTCATTATAGCATGGTATAAGGTGTTCTAGGCATTCTAGCTTACTAAGTACTATCTAGCATGTTTAAGAACAAAAATCATATTCTTTTCCATGATCTCATCAAGTTCATCACAATGTTATCAAGCATACACAATTAAGTCTGAACATGTACATTTTCAAGGGTTCTACTATCCAAGCTTCCATGGCTGAAACATAACATTGATATCAATTGTTCATTCCATCATTTTTAATTGTATCATTCCAATTCATCAAACATAAGTTAATATCAATTTCATATTACACACAAATTCCATTTCCACCATATATTTTATTTTTCTAAGGATGCTCATCATACAAAAGTTTTCTTTATTGTTCTTCCTCTTGGCTGAACATTGCAGTTCCTTTCTTTCTAGTTTACTCATGCAATTTATCATTTCTATTACAAGTATGTTTATGTTATCATACAATAATCACACATCCATCTTCTAGGTTCATAATCAAACAAGTTCTTCAATTCAATATGCAAAATCAAGATATTAGCATAGGTATAAAATTCTATTTCAGCTCAAGCATATTCCTAAGAGCATAATAAGATCACAATTGACACATTTTATCATCTCATTCCATCCTTCTTTCATTCTTTCAACGTGCTGACCTTTAGTTAGGGTTTGTTCTTCAACATGCATCAATTTCTTTTGTTATAAATTCTGAAATTATATCTATTTTATCCATATTTTCCTAATATTTCCATTTAATCTTTTTGAAATTAAAAGTTTAAGAACCCTAGGTCATTCCATTTAAGGTTTCCTTCTTATCTTGTTGCAAAATCTTAAAATAACAAGTAGGGGAGTGAGGTTACTTTTACCACATGATTTTTAAACAAGATTTGGGGAAGGTTTTGGTGTTTTCCTCCTCTCCCTCCTGATTTTTCTCTCCCTCCTCTGTTGTTCCAGATGGCCCTCTAACCTTTTCCTTTTTTATGTTTTTGGTTCTTTTTCCACTCTCCAACTCTCTTCTCACTCTCACTCAAGTATTCAAAAGGGGTGACATGTAAAGGTGGTTTGAATAGGAGTTTCTTTGCAAAAAGGGCTTGTTGCCGCTAGGGTTGCTGCCGGCTTTGAGGGAGAGGAAAAGTCATTTCTTTTTTCTCTTCATGTATTTATACCCCCTCTTAAATGTGATGGGTTATGTTTGGGTGCTTAGTGTTCTTATCCTTGCTCCTTTTTTTGGTTATCCTTGGGCCGGTTCTCTCATGTTTTCCACTTAATATAGGCTAGTCCATTTCTTTCTCTCTTTTTTAACAGGGTTTTACATTCTCCCCTTCTAATATGAATTTCATCCTCGAAGTTAAGGAAATTTTGTATTTCGTACCTGGTTTTTCGAATAGTTTGGGGTATTTTTTCCTCATTTTAGATTCCCTCTCCTAAGTTTCTTCTTCTATTTGTAAGCTTTCCTATAAGATCCAAACGATGGCGATCCTCTTATTCTGCAACTCCTTCTCTCCTCAATCTAGAATCTTTACGGGTTTCACTTTGAAAGTTAGCTCTTTTTTAACCTCTACTGGAATTTGGGGTAGCACTCATATAGAGTCCACGCCAGCCTTTCGTAACAAGGAGATGTGGAACACGTTGTGAACCTTGGTCAACTACTAGAGCAAGTCTGCTTCATAGGCTACGAGTTTGATATTCAAAGGGTCCAATGAATCTGGGAGTTAGTTTCCCTTTCAGTTCGAATCTCAACATATTCTTCCATAGGGCTACTTTCAGAAATACTTTGTCTCCTACATTAAATTCGAGGGGTCTCCTTCTAATATCTGCATCTTTTGTCTTTCCTGACCAACCTTTATCCGATCCTTGATGATTTTTACTTTTCAGTAGTAACTTTGACTAATTTTGCATCATACAATTTCTTATCCCCAACTTCTTCATAACACAAGAGAGTTCTGCACCTCCTACCATATAGAGCTTAATATGGGGCCATTCCTATTGTCACTTGATGAATATTGCGGTATGTGAATTCTATCAATGATATGTGTTTCTCCCAGCTTCCAAATTCTGAAGCATACGCTCTTAATAAATCTTTTAGGATTTGGATTACTCTTTTGGATTGACCATCGGTCTGGGGGTGAGATGCAGTGCTCATATCTAACCTTGACTCCAGAGCGTGTTGTATGCTCGGTCAAAGGCGAGTGGTGGACCTAGGATCCCGATATGAGACAATGGATATCAGGATTCCATAGAGTTGTATAACCTCATTTATATAAATCCTAGCAAGTTTATCTATCGTTTTTGTCCTCTTCACCGGTAGAAATAGAGTGGACTTTTTTAAGCGATCTACAATGACCCATATTGCATCATTCTTCTTCTTTCCTTTAGGTAGGCCTGACACAAAATCCATGGTAATCGTTTCCCACTTCCATTTAGAAATTTATAGTGGCTGTAACGGTCTCGCTGACCTTTGGTGTTCCAATTTAACCTGTTGATAGATGCTGCACTTTGACACATGCTCAACTATCTCTCTTTTCATGTTGGCCCACCAATAGTGTTGTTTCAAGTCTTGGTACATCTTGGTACTGCTTGGATGCATAACAAATCTGGATTCGTGTGCTTCTTGCAAAACCTTTTGTTTGACCACAACTATATAAAATTACAAATAATAAATGGAAAGGAGTTAAAAGAACTTTTGAGATGAGATATTGATGTAAGGATTAAACAAAGATAAAAAAAATTGTCAAGGTTCGAGGATCCACTAATGGTATTGCAAATAAGTATAATATAAACTATTTTTATTACTCAACTGGAAACCACACACAAAGGAGGTTCCAATCGAATTATAAATTATTAACATGATCATATTAATTATCTTATTTGAGTAATGCCAATACTTGTAAATGTTGTTAGATGTTCATGGTGATAACTTATGTCAACAACAAATCAAGTTCCTTTCATAGCACAGGTGTCGGTTGTACCATATAGTAGGCTATGAAAAGGTCAAGTATTTTTTGTACCAAGGGTTGTACAACACAAATCTAGATTAACCATTTAACAAGCAAGGTATTAAAAGTGAGTAAGATAACAATTATAAACATGTTAATATCAAACATTGAAGTCTATGTTAAGTTTATATTATACTTATTCTTATACCATAGTGCAAGCTTTTCACATTGACAAAATAAACTTAGCTAAACATAATGAAGAAGATAAACATAAATATACAAAATAAAAACATAATAATGATATACATTAACTAAGTAAAGTAAAGGAAATAAAAAGCATAAACAAGAGATTAATGAAAATATAACATGAAATAAAACTTGAACATTACAAAATACAAAGAAAGAGAGCAAGAGCAAGATCTTAATCTAAAAACCAAGATGTCTAAATTTATGGAAAATGCCTCCTTTTATAGGCTAAAATTTGAAACTATTTATTTGATGACTAATTATTGAGTGGGTGGCCACCTCTTGACTTGGTGGCTAGTTATTGACTTATTGGCTTGACAAAACATCATTGCTGACATCATAATTTGAACAGATAATCTTCATGAAAGTTTTGGGCATTTGTATAAGCTTTCCACCAAAAAATGAATAAGTTCATTTGGATTTCTAGAACTCGAGATATGAGCTAAACATTGAACAATGTCTGGGCTGCAGGATAGATTCAGACTTCTCTTTTGTTGCTAAGATTTAAGCTTGAAAATGGCAGTTTTGAATCTTAGACTCTTCATGAATGTTTTAGGCCTATGTCTTAGCTTTCCATCAAGATGAACCAGACCTACATCTAAGGTCTACATCTCCAGTTATGACCCAATAACCGAATAGTGTTCCAGTTTGAATTGAACCAGCATCTCTTCTCTAAGCTTAGCCTTTTCTTTGTCTTCTTAACTTCAATAGTTAAACACATCAATCAATCCTTTAAATTGTGAAATATTCCTGCATTTAAAATGAGCATTTACCATAAATGAAAGATATCTTATGTTATCAGACTTGTTATTATAAAACATGCTCAAGTTAGGGAATTTAATGATAGTTTAAGTGCAATATGATGATATAAAACCTTGATGAAAAGGCACTTTTAAGTACTAATCACTAATCGAACATGATTTCCTTTAATTAGATTTATGCATAGTTCATGGAGGAGAAGAACACCACTATGGCTAGATAAAAGGATGAGAATATAGTTGTCATAGATGGAACAACTAATGTTGCTTAAGATTTTAGGTACCTAGATTTATTGTATATGGTATTTATCTTATTTGAAGGATTAGAAAATAGTGGTGGTGGCCTCCTAAATCCTTCAAACATTAAGCTTCAACATCAAAAGTTAGTGAAGATAGAGGGAAATCACTATGATGGTTAATTCAATATAAGTGAATATTGTGTAAACAAATCATATAAATGTATAACATATAGAAATAGGGAAAGGAAGAAGGAAATGCATTAAGAGAAAGCTCTCTCTAGAATATGTTAGTGTCTCTAAGTTATCCCAGTTTTAGAGATCTTTCAATGCTTAAGTTAACACTAGTGGTGGAGAAAAAAAGCCTTTGAAGGCTGTGTTAGGTATATTTGTAGAGCAAAGCTTAAAGAGGAAAAATATGAAGTTTTCTTATAAAGGAGAAGATTTATCTTCGGGTTCAAGGCTATTTATATAGCCTTTAACATATGTGGGTGTGTCTATATAAGGGTAACATGGTTAATGTACTTGCCATCTATATATGTTTAGACTATTTGAGGATAATGACCTAGAGTAATATCGAGACATTATAAAAGCTAATTTTATTTTGAATTTTGTAAATTGTATATTATTAATGATGATAACATGACAATATCTATATAGACATATAGCTAAGGACGTGCCCTTATTTAATGTATGTATCCTAGTGGTTTAAGAAGAGTGTACTAGGTTTCTCTATATGGTAATGTATCTAGGTGTAGTAGTTGGATTTTTGGTGATGAACCCTAATCCAGGATAGGTCTTTATGGAATGTTAAAAAGCTTTCTATTTTCGAGATAATGTCTTGTTTGACCATGTAGTCATCTCAAATCCAATCAAGTAGGTTTTGTAGAAAATCCCAAATTTTATTTCTCATCAACATCTCTTTTATAGTTTACTTTAAATGATAGTTTATTAGTGTTTCAGCCTCAATTGATCTAAAAAAAAGCCAATTGTATCCTATATTATATGCCTAATTCTCATTCTTACAGTATCTTCCTTTCTTTATCTTTCTCATCAGGTTTGTCTTTTTATTTGCATGTTGATTAGGCAAGTTCTCTTAATCATTATCAATTAATGTCCAATTTAGTCATTTATTATACTCATGTGCCTATTTTTTTTTATTCTCTCTCTAGCAATATACCATGTCATGGTTGAGGATTGAGATTAAGTATCGTGTTGTTTCTTTCATTGTTACCAAATTAGTATTGCTTTGCTATCTTTTTTCTGATATTGATATTGCTTTATTTACTAAGCTAGTCTAGTTGCTTGACAATGTGATTGCTACATATGTTGCTTAAAACCCCAAATATCATGCATACACAAAGTACTTAGATAATAACTTCCATTTTGTTCATTAATTAATTTGCTCTTACTACATTTCTCTTAGTTTCTTTTTTTGCTCATTTTATTAACAAGCTTCATATACATTCACCATGTTCAACATAAAGGGGTATCTTATATTTATATGTATTGGATATTCAATACTTTGTATTTTGGTTGACCAATTATGTTATATCATGTGGAAGTAGCATTAGGGTTTTTATGTTGAGAGTTACAAGCATGTGTATGTATAAAATGAAAAGAAAAAAATTATCATCAAGTGAAATGTGTTAATGCAATTATCAATATCAACTATAAATAATATTTAATTTATAAAAGTAAAATGGATACAAAACATAAAGAGTTATAAAATAGAGCATATATCTAAGTGTTAGTAGAAATAATGTACCAATCAATATTATTTTACCATCTATTTAGAAAACTTAAAACATAAATGGATCTCTCTTCCCACATGTGCACATGAAAAAAAAAAGGAATTTAAAACATATATACCAATTTCAAAAAAAAAATACAAAAAATACAAAATACAAAATAAAAACTCTAGATTATATTGTCTTATAATATGTTTATTGTTAGTTATATTTAATCAAATTGGTTGAAAGATCATGTCAGGCTTTGAGTTTAATATGTATATCGAAGTTAGGACATAATAGTATAAACAAAAGAAAGTAAATGTCTTTAATGCTGGATGAACTTAAATTAACTCTTTTAAGTTGTTTAAAAGTTTATGAGGATATATAGATTGAATTACGGATCATTGACATCCTTACGAATTAATTGAGGCCTTATAAAATTAAATTATAATATCAATTTTATAATTTTTTTTATTATTGCTTTAAAAAATTAAGAATAATTAAGATTTTAAATAGAATATGCATCAAGATTGTTCAATTTATTTTGAACATTTTATTTTTAATCTATGATTTTTAAAATTTCATAGATACTTATATAATAAATGTCTTGTCAATAAATTAATTATACAACACGTGACAAAAAAACTATGATGTTTTTGTCAATTAAATTTACATGGGACTTAACCTTAGACGACAACTACCTCTATCAAATGAAAAGTGAGATTCTAGACCTTGAACTCTAAAAAAATAATGATTGTTTGAAGAAATAGCAATGCATAGAGAAGAACAAAATTTAAAGAAAAAACATGTAACATCCCACATCGAGAGAAGAGTGTCCAAAGCCAGGGCATATTAAAGCAGTTGGTACCTAACCTTGTAGGATGTGTTTTGGGGCCTGTGGGCTGCTAGGAACAAAACCGTGAGGCATGGAAGCCGGGTTAGGTTGAGCCATAGTAGACAATATTCTGCAAGGGGGAGTGGGTTGGGCCTTATATATGGTATCAGAGCCGAGAATGCTTTGTTCTTAAGGTGGGGGGATTGTAACATCCCACATTAAGAGAAGAGTGTCTAGAGCCAGAACATATTAAGGTAGTTGATACTTAACCTTGTAGGACGCATTTTGGGGTATGTGGGCTGCCAGGAACAAAACTGTGAGGCATGGAAGCTGGGTTGAGCTGAGCCATAACAGACAATATTCTGCAAGGGGGAGTGAGTCGAGCCTTACATATGGTATTAAGTCGAGAATGACTCGTTTTTTAAGGTGAGGGGATTATAACATCTCACATCAAGAGAAGAGTGTCCAGAGCCAGGGCATATTAAGACAGTTGGTACCTAACCTTGCAGGATGTGTTTTGGGGTCTGTGGGCTGCTAGAAACAAAACCGTGAGGCATGGAAGCCGGGTTAGGTTGAGCCATAGCGGACAATATTCTGCAAAGGGGAGTGGGTTGGGCCTTACATATGGTATTAGAGCCAATGACGACTCGTTCTTAAGGTAGGGGGATTTTAACATCTTTTATTGAGAGAAGAGTCTCTAGAGCCAGGACATATTAAGGTAGTTGGTATCTAACCTTGTAGGACGCGTTTTGGGGTCCGTGGGCTACCAGGAACAAAACCGTGAGGCGTGGAAGCTGGGTTGGGCTGAGCCATAGCGGACAATATTCTACAAGGGGGAGTGGGTTGGGCCTTACATATGGTATTAGAGTCGAGAACGACTCGTTTTTTAAGGTGGGGGGATTATAACATCCCACATCGAGAGAAGAGTGTCCAGAGCTAGGACATATTAAGGCAATTGGTACCTAACCTTGTAGGACGTGTTTTGGGGTTTGTGGGTTGCTAGGAACAAAATCATGAGGTGTGAAAGCCGGGTTAGGTTGAGCCATAACGGACAATATTCTACAAAGGAGAGTGGGTCGGGCCTTACAAAAAGATTGCAACAATTTAAATATACTAGAAATATAAAGAAAAAATGTAAATAAAAGCAAGAAAATCATTATGGGTGGAAAGATAAATTAATTGCATAAATTGAATATGTTGGGTTGGCCATAAATTATAGTAGTATATGATCCTATTTGTACTATTATAGAGTTTGAATCCTACTTACATAGGTAATTCTCATCTTATATAAATATCGGTATTAGATAAAGATATTTATAAAATGTAAATACAAACTAAGCTTCTTTTTTATTGATACTTACATGAATCCTAGGCTAATTTGGAAATTCTAATTAGTTATTATATTGAAGACTCTTTCTTTGACTAGAACTATATCTTCTGATTATCTGCTCCCATTCAAATTATGTTGGTTGATTTCATTCCCTTGGTCAAGCATAGCTCCTAGTCGCTTGATCAATTGGTAGATTGTTCCTTCAACATTTTTGGCCAATCAAGAACTTTTCAAGTTTGCTCGAATCTTCTAATTCATGGTTGGTTTCAACTCTCTTCTCCTATTTTGTCATGAAGACATGTGTATGCTTATTTTAGGTGTAAATAGATATTAACTGAATTCGTTTATTGTTGGTGGTGAATAATAAGAGTTAAGGACCTTAGAAAAATAATAAAATAAGGTTTTATGTATAGCTTTTAATGTTTAGGGCATAAAAAAGGTATTACAAGTGGATGAAAAGAAAAAGGAAAGTTAAGAAAATTTATGGAGATTTGATAAAAAAATGAACTAGGAGAAAATGTTTTTATAATAGTAAATTTTTTAAAGGAAATAAAAAGAATTAAATAAAAAAGGAAATTTCATAAATCTTATTGAATTTTCTATCTTCCCCCCTAAGTTTTACACTTTTTAATATTTTTAAATATTAAAATCTACATAGAAATCCTTAAAAAATTCATTAATATCTCAATTGTTTTTTCTTCACTTTTTTTTCTTTTCCTCCAAGTTTTAACTTTTTTAATTTTCTAGAAATTAACAGTTCTTGCATGTCAATCAACTGCAAATGCTATACACTAATTTCATGCGGTCTTTAATAATGTTATTGCTAAAATTCAAAAAATGTCCTTCCAACAACAACTACAATTCAACGACCAGTTATGTAGCAATTCATTTACCTTGATTTGTTCTTTACTAGAATTACTATAATCACATGGAGACCACTTCCTTCTAGAAAAAAGAATTAGATAAGCAAAAATTATAGGGCATTGCTTAAAGATTGTTTTTCATTGAATTATAACATAATAAAGAAAAATGGACCCAAAAATCTTCCAATATACCACATAGAATTAATACAATACGAAAAATGCCAGCTACTTTTTATAGAGTTTATGAATTATATATCTTAAAACGTATTAAGAATAATTTTCTTATTTGTTTTCTAAATTTTCTCTCTAATATTTTAAATCTTTGTGATCATAAAATATTATTAAAATTATAAAAAAAATTCATTGTAATTGATAAATTATTTTATCTATATTTTTATGAAACATCACATCATTTTTATAAGAACTAAATAATTTTTTAAACCATAGATCTATAATTATATAGTTTGTGTTGCAAGTCTATGGGGTAAAACTATTTCTTATAAGTACTTTTTTACTTTCTTTCATAGACCTAACACTTTATAAATAATTGTTTTCTCATATATACATTGTATTGATAAGTAAGAAATTATAAATTTTTATTATTTATATTGTTTAGAAATTTCATAGTAAATTTACAGAAATTAAAGAAAAATAAATAATTAATTTATGACTTTTTAGAGGAAATAAATTAAGAAAAAAAAAGGGAAACGACTTATAGAAAATTAAAAAAATGGATGTGAATAATGGGTTAGTTGTTCAAATTATACATCACTCACTTATGTCTTCTATGTTGACCATCTAGTCATATATAGACAACTTAAACATATTTAAAAAACTAAAAAAATTCATAATTGTTTTTACTATAAACAACTCTAAATCTTATATTGAATCTTTTGAAACCAATTCTATACCTCAAACTATTTTTTATTGTACTTTATAACCGATGGGCAGGAAAAAGGATATGAAAATCATGTCCTTAGAAAAGTAACTAGAAGGAGAAAGAGCGGCTAGAAACCAAGTTAAGGAAGAACGAAAAGAATTGAGAAGACATTTGTTGCAAACTAGTACTGAGCTAGAGGCTTTGAAATTCAATTTTAATGATTGCCAAGAAAGGGCTAACATGCATTCAAAAACCCAAATTGAATTAGAAAGCCAGATTGAGTAGCATAAAAGGCTATACAAGAAGCATGTGATACTGGAAAGTGAGCTGGATGAAGCAAATTCCAAAGGAAAGGTTGTTGGGTCTTCAAAGTTGATTTGGATAAAATTAAAAAAACGAGATTAACCTGCTAAAGAAGAAGTTTAACAAGGAAAAGGTCAAGGCAACATATTTAGAATAAAAGAACAAACTGCTCAAGCACCATAACTAGATGTTTGGAACCAATAATAATCAACTGAATAGGAACAACATGTTCCTCTTGGAAAAGATAAGAAACATGGATAAGAAGATTGACCAAGCCTTTGTCTATGCCTGAAGAATTCGCCACAATGCCTGGCAAATTAGAAGGGATGTCTACCAATAACAACAAAGCATGGCTATGACTAATACTTTTCTTAAAGACATAGAAAACAAAGGCTTTGCCTTTTTTCCCTGTAAACAATGATGATCAATAGACTAGATTTCAAATGTAAAATTTGTCATCAAGTATTAATGAAAAGGGCTTAGTTCTAACCTTATAAGCAATATCTCTTTATGGTGAGTATATTTTTTTTAAACATTGGTTCAAATTAAATTGTCTCGGTAGCTACGAAATGATCAAAACCCTACCCGTTTATAAAGGAATGGTGGCCATATATCAACCTAGGGTATAGCTAATCCATATCCAACATACATCATCATGTATAATCATACATCTATATGCATTTACATTTATCAATTATGGAACATGTATGGCAGGTATTCAAAATATAGGTCCGCTACTAAAGTCTACAATACTAGGCTTCACAAATGGATGGAGAATGAAGAGAGGGCTCATTTAAAGGCCTACTGCAAAAAAAAAACTAGAAGATGTTAAGAATAATATGGCTTGGATGGCCAGTTTACTCGAGCAACTCTTGCGAACCAAGTTTGGGGAAGGGACATCTAGTCAGCAGCTGACCATACTACAACCACCGATAGCTTTGGTTATCCCCGACTCACAAAACTTGGGGGCAAATACCGCTACTGAACCACAAGGAACAACGAGTATTTCGATGGCTCACTTGATTACGCCTGCTCAAGTGTCAGCCATAATAGATCTAACAATGGAGGAACCCTACGAAGTTAAACCCTCTGATCATTCCAATCAAGATAAATGGTCAACCTTGGAGGAGAGATTAAAGGTTGTTGAGGGATTTGACTTCTATGACCTAATTAGAGCAACTAAGATATGTTTGGTGTCAAATGTAATAATGTCGAAGAAATTTAGAGTGCCAAAATTTGTCAAGTAAATGGGACTGGAATGCCCTAATACACATTTGAGGTCATACTATAACAAAATGGTGAAAGTCATACATGATGAGAAGTTGCTCATTCATTTCTTCTAAAATAGTTTGATCGATTCTGAATTAAGTTGGTACATGACCTTAGATAACACAAGGATTAAGAAATAGAGTGATCTTGTTGATGCTTTCTTAAAGCAATACAAGTTCAATATTGACATCGCTCCAGATTGGATAAGTTTGATGGTGATGGAGAAAAGCAACAAAGAAACTGTAAGAGAGTATGCTCATAGGTGAAAAAACAAGGCAACACATGTACAATTACCTTTGTTGGAGAAAGAAATGGTGACTCTACTCGCCAATACTTTCAAGTCCCTATGTTATGAGCATCTGATGGGTAGCTCTACTAAATATTTTTATGATGATGTTATTATTGCTAAAAGAATATAATAAGGGATAAAAACCTGTAGAATATCAAAACCTACCAGAAAAAAAAAAGGTTTACTTGGAAGAAAAAGAATGTTGAGGTAAGAAATGAAGAAGGAGGATATAAGGGCAAAATGAATTACCAGAACCAAAATTACCAAACCACCAAACCTCATCTTCCTAAATATCCAGTATCAACTTTGCTAAGACACTTTTAGTAAACCAACTCACTAACCTATAAGAAAACCAAAGCAAAAACAATTCAAGAAGATCCTACCAAAGAATCCAAGAACAACTCTCGTCTCTACCTATGCCCTTAAAAGAGATGTATGGAAAATTACTAAGCTTAAGTCATGTGGCCCCTCTTCTATATCGACCACTATAACCTCCCTTCATAAATTGGTGTAAACTAGAGCTAACATGTGAGTACCATGCTAGATATCCTGGCCATAATATTGATACTTGCTCTGCATTCAAAAGGAAGCTCTTGTAATTATTCAAAGTGTGATCAATAATATTCAAAGATGCCCCCAATATCAATTTGAACCCCCTACCTAATTGTGCTTTCAATAGTAGGGAGTAAATGTTGTTGAGTTTGGGAGGAAGAAAGAGAAGATTTTGAGGGTAACTTGGATAGGTTGTATAACATACAAGTGCAAGTCGGGTACTTGCCGATAAAAAATGAATCAAGTTTAAAGAAAGGTGACAACTATTATAAGTTCCATAAAAAAATAGGATGCAATGTTGATAAATGTTAATAGTTTCACCAGAAGGTGACACGAATGATGACTTGTGGTCTGCTACAAATAGAGAAGGAGGAAAAAGACGATGTCATAGGCATGATAAGCTTTTAAAGGAAGAAAGAAGAGGTATGTAGGCTCCAACATACTGAGAGCAGTGCACCGAAGATTGTCCTGACAAGGCCTGCCTTCATCCACAATGAAAACTATAATGCATTGCCTCATAACTACGGTAATCCACCCAATATTAAGGGACCTGCTCATGTGTTCTAGATTGAGATTGAGGGACTAACTCGAAGAGGCAGGTGTTTTACACTTGAAGAACTAGGAAAACAATGAAAAGCCAAAGGCAAAAAAGTTGTAGATGCCATCCAAGATATAGAAGTAAACAAACCCGTGAGTGAAGAAGAAGCCGATGAATTCCTAAAGCTGAAGAAACACAGTGAGTATAGTATGGTAAAACAACTGAAAAAAACCCTTGCCAGGATATCCCTGATGACTTTTATCCTAAGTTCTGAACCCCACTGCAATGCGCTGCAAAAAACATTAAACAAGGTATATGTGCCCCAGGATATGGCTTAAAGGACTATGGAGCATCTGGTCGAAATAATCCATGCGATGAATTACTTATTCATCATTGAAGATGTGCTCTATGTTAGGGGAACATGCCACAATAAACCTTTATACATCACTATAAGCTACAAGCATTACACCATTGACAAAGTATTGGTGGACAATGGTTCAGTAAGTGGTGTGGACCGTTGAAATCTTAATTCCTTTGAAATTTTTAATGCAAAATAGGTGCCAAAAAACACAATATTGAGAAAATAGGTAATTTTTGAAACCACATGAATGACGACCAAATATTTCTTAAAGCATAGATTTCCTTTTCATTATGATCCTATCACTGGAAATCCTGAAAGGATAATTCCAATAAGGATGAACGCTACAAATTAGAGATTCAAGCTCGACTTTAAGCCTGGAAAAAAAGTCTATAAAAGAGTTGCTAATAACAAACGAGAAAAAAAGTTGGTCATGCTGAACAGAAGGGAACCAAAAGAAGAAGAGATTGCCATCCCCTAAATCCATGTATCATTCCACAAGGTTGCTTATGTAATGCCCTCCAAAGATATGACAAATGTCCCTACCAAAGGCTTGACTATTATGGGCATCAACACACTAGAATAAAATGATAGTAAGGTCAAGAGCTATAGTGAGAAAGGAAAGGGTGTAGAAAGAGAAGATTTGTTACAACAACTAATTATCTACACCATGGAAGAAACATTTGCAAAGACCTTCGTGCGAAAGCTGGCAAATGGCAAAAGGTTCCAAATTAGGAGAACCAAAAGTCTCCTATAGTCTTCAAAAAGTAAATGACAATGTTATTTTAGTGTGCTTTTATGCTTTCTATTTTTATGTCTTTGTATTTTCTTTATACCAAGTTGGCGATCTTTGCTTAAGATGTCAATATATGGTTTTCATTGTAGTTGAGCCTTTCTTTCATCAATGAGATTATGCATTTTCACAATTTTTTTTGTTTCTTTATCTTTGCAAATACTACACACTCACACTAAAACACATTTCACATTCAGAAAATTTAAAAAGTGAATCGTCCATAAAATCACAAGCACATTAAACTAATGAATGGCTAAATTTTGGTGAGTACATAATTGCAATGACGAAAAATGAATGGGAACATAATTATGTAAAAGAATTTGTTAAGTTATTAGAACAATCAAAGCGAGCTTGGAAACCAATAAAAGAAAAGTTAGAGACAATTAATGTCGACACAAGGCAGGATGAACGAGAATTGAAAATAAGGACTCTAATCGCTGCTAGCAAAAAGGAAAACCTGATTTTTCTACTACGTGAATATGTCAATGTGTTCGCTTGGTCCTACACAGACATGCCTAGTTTAGATACTAACATTGTAGTGCATAAAGTGTCATCAAATGAAGGAAGTATACTTATAAAGCATAAAGTATGAAGAACTCATTCGAATATGGTGCTCAAGGTGAAAGTCGAGATAGAAAGGCAATGGGATGCTAGTTTTTTGGAGGTAGTTGAGTATCCTCAATGGGTATCTAATATATTGATAGTTCCCAAGAAAGGCGGCAAAATAAGGGTATGTGTAGACTAAATGGATTTAAATAAAGCAAGCCTGAAAAATGACTTCCCTTTGCCATAGATCATCCTTGTTGACAATCAGGTGCGAAGCTCAACATACTCCTTCATGAATGGTTTCTCTGGATACAACCAAATCAAAATGACTAATGAAGATAAAGAGAAGACAACCTTTGTTACTCTATGGGGAACCTTTTGCTATAAAGTGATGCCATTCAAACTAAAAAAAAAATTGGACCACTTATTAAAGGGCAATGGTAACTTTGTTCCATGACAAGATGCATAAAAAAATTAAGGTGTATATGGATGACATGATTGCTAAATTCAAAGAGAGAGAAAACCATTGTCAGAGTTTGAGAAAGTTGTTTGAAAGGTTGAGAAAATATTAGTTGAAGTTGAACCCGTAAAATGCTCATTTAGGGTAAAATCCAGAAAGCTACTAGGATTTATGGTGAGTGGCCAAGGTATTGAAGTCGACCCTGATAAAGTAAAAGAAATTTAGGCTATGTGGGCACCTAAAAAAAAATAAGAGGGTTGAGTCTTCTAAACTACATTGCTCGGTTTATATCTCAAATAACAACTTGTGAGCCAATCTCTCGACTCCTTCTAAAGAAAAAGGTTGTGGTATGGAATGAGGAATACCAAGAAACTTTCAATAAAATCAAGCAACATTTGAAAAATCCATCTTTGTTGGCGCCTCTCATTCCTGGCAAACCGTTGATTCTATATTTGACAACAACCAAAAAGGCAATGGTATGTGTACCCTAGAAACATGATGAGTCTGGAGGAAAGGAGAGAATGATTTATTATTTGATTATGTTTTTCACATATTGCGAGTCCAGATACACGATGACAAAAAAGCTTTATTGAGCACTTGTATAGGTTATAAAACGACTTCAATAGTATATGTTGTATTACACTACATGGCTGATTTCAAAACTAGATTCACTCAAATATATCTTTGAAAAACCTTATTTATCAAGTAGGATAACAATATGGCAGGTGTTATTGGCTGAGTATGGCAGGTGTTATTGGCTGAGTATGACATAATGGACATGACAAGAAAAGTTATGAGAAGAAGTGTTATTGCTGATCATTTGTCAGACAATGCAATTGAAGATTATTAGTCTTTGAATTTTGATTTCCCAAATGAATATGTGCTAGTAGTAGAAAAAGAAGAAAAACTAGAGTTGTGGACAATGTATTTTGATAGAGTAGTAAGGAATGGAGTAGGAGTAGTGATAATTTCCCCTAACAAAAAGCAATACTTTGTTTTGATCAAGCTGCAATTTGAATGCACCAATAATATGTCAAAGTATGAAGCTTGAATCCTCTGATTAGAAGCTGCATTAGAGTTTAAGATAAAGAAATTTGATGTCTATGGAGACTCAATGCTAATAATCTAACAAGTGCAAGGAGAATGACATATAAAAGATGAGAAGTTGAGGCCATATCAAGAATATTTCTCCAAACTAGCATAAGAATTTGACAAGATAAAATTCATTCATATAGGAAGAGATAAATTTGTTGATTATGTGACCACTTTAGCTTTTATGGCTAAAATTGATTATGGGAACAGAGTGCAACCTATAAGTATTGAAGTCAGGAATTCTTTGGCCCACTATTGCTCAGTCGAAGAAAAAATGGATGGGAATTTGTGGTGTTATGATATCAAACAGTTTATCCAACACCAAAAGTATCCCTCGAGGGCATCCAATATAGATATGAAAACCTTGTGAAGGTTAGCCATGAACTATTACCTCGATGTAGAAGTGTTATACAAGAGGTCGATTGATGGAATATTGTTGAGATGTTTGGATGAGACAAAATAAAAAAAGGCGCTCTAAGTAACTCATGAAAGGAATTGTGCAACTCATGCTAATGGATATATGACGGCTAAACAAATATAAAGGCCAGGGTATTTCTGGATAACCATGGAAAGGGATTGCATAGAATATGTTAAAAAATGCCATAAATATTAGGTGTACAGTGATAAGATAAATTGGTAGAATCTAGTTCAATTTAACATCTCCATAGCCATTTGTAAAGTGGGGAATCAATTTAATTGGGCATGCTAATCCAAAAGCCAACAACAAACATCAGTTTATCCTAGTAGCCATTGACTACTTCACAAAATAGGTAGATGCCAATTCATATGCTTATGTAACTCAGAAGGTAGTGAAGAGATTCATTGAACGAGATTTAATTTGTTGATATGGAGCATATGAAAAGATAGTAACTAGTAATACTCAGAACTTCAATGGAAGAATGATAGTAGAGCTTTACATAAAATGGAAAATCAAGCAGTCAAATTTATCTCTATATAGGCCATAGATGAACAGTGTTGTAGAAGCTGCCAACAAGAATATAAAGAAGAATATGTCGAAGAAGGTAGTCACGTATAAGGACTGGCATGAAAGCTCCCTTTTGCTCTGCATGCATATTGCACTGTAATAAAGACATTTACAGGGATTATACCTTATTCCTTGGTTTATAAGATGAAAACAGTAATGTCGCTAAAAGCAGAAATCCCATCTTTAAAGGTATAGATGGAATTAGAACTTGAGGAAGTTGATTGGGTCAAGATGAGATATGGACAATTAAATTTGATTAGTGAAAAGAGGTTAGCAGCAATTTTTCATCACTAGTTGTATCAACAAAGAATGGCTAAAGCATATTTCAAGAAGAAGATTTAGTGCTGAGAAAGATCTTACATCTACCCGGTAAAGATCAGAGTAAGTGGGCACCCAACCACGAAGCCCATATGTAGTGAAGAAAGCATTCTCTAAGGGATCTCTGTTACTAAGAAGAATGGATGGAGATAACTTGCCTAAGCCTGTGAACTCTGATTCTATAAAGCAATACTATGCATTGTACTCATCTTCTTTAAATCAATAGAGTTTAGCTATTCATTCTCATTACATCTTGAGTATTTCACAAATAATCTCAAAAGGCTTAACAAAAATCTTTCTCAAAAAATCACTTTCTCTTAAACAAAGCTTCTCAAGATTTAACTCTGGCTAACAATTTCATGAAAAATCAATGATATGTTAAGAGTAATGATTCACTAAGCAACTCCTTAGAAGATGGTTAAGTACCCAGAAACTCAAATAGATGACCTAACCATCATAGTTTGTCATATAAAAGCTATATGAAAGAAATACGTTAAAGTTTTCAAGAATCATAAACTCGCAAAACAATTCCATGCAAATCGCTACGATGATGAGTTCAAAATTTATAAGTCCTGATCAATATTACATGAAATAAGGATAGGCCATTTTCTTATACCTCCAAAAAATTGCAGTCCCAATTCTAGCCAAAGTGACATTTCTTCCTTTGTAAGATAACATTGGCTAGGATCACACCCCACACCAGGGAAAATTATTAGAAAATAATGAGGATGTGGTCAGAAAACCCAAAAAAGATATAATACATGTGAACAGAATCTGTGGAATCTTGATTGAGGTTGCAAGCCAAACAAGTGACATGACCAAAAGATTGATGTCTTCTCCCAAGTATAGAAGTGTCAAAGTAATAAATAACCCGGCAAGACCAGGGTCAAACCAAAGGGAGGTTAACTATATAAATTATAAATAATAATAATAACAATAAGATGATGATGGTGATGATGAGTTAAAGAGGACTTTGAGATGTAAGATTAATGTGAAGATTAAACAATGATAAAACAATTGTCAAAGTTAAAGGATCCACTAATGGTATTTCAAATAAGTATAATATAAACTCTTTTTATTACTCAACTGGAAACCACACACAAAGGAGGTTCCAATTGGATGATTTGTCATTAATAGCTCATTATAAATTATTAACATGATCATATTAATTATCTTATTTAAGAACACTAAACTTTCAAATATTGTCAGGAATTCATGATGCTAACTTATGTTAACAACAAATCAAGTTCCTTTCATAGCACAAGTGTAGGTTATACCATACGGTTGACTATAAAAGTGCCAAGCATTTGTTGTACCAAGTGTTATACAACACAAATTTAGATTAATCATTTAATAAGCAAGGTATTAAGAATTAATAAGATAAAAATGATAAGACATGTTAATAGCAAGTTGTTTAGGGTATAATCATTGAAGTCCATATTGAGTTTATATTATACTTATCCTAACACCATTAGTGAAACCTTTTCACATTGACATTATAAACTTAGCTAAACATAATGAAGAAGAGAAACATAAATAAACAAGAGGAGAACATGATTATATAAGTATAGTAAAGGAAATGAAAGGCATACACAAAAGATTAATGAAAGCAAAACTTAAGCATTACAAAAATATAAAGAAAGATATTAAGAACATGATCTTGATCTGAAAACCAAGATGCCTAAATGCATGGCAAATGCCTTCTTTTATAGGCCAAATTTCGAAACCATTGATTTGATGACTAATTGTTGAGTGGGTGGCCACATCTTGACTTGGTGACAATCCTTATCTTCTTGTCTAAACAAAACATCATTGCTCACATCAGAATTTGAAGAGATAATCTTCATGCAAGTTCTGGAACATTGTCTTAGCTTTCTAACAAAACAAGAATCGGCACATTTGGACTTCTAGAACTCGTGATATGGGCTGAACACTAAACAATGTCTGGGACGCAGTACAGATTTTAACTTCTTCGTTGTTGCTACCATTTGAACTCGAAAATGACACTTTTAAATCTTGGACTCTTCATGAAAGTTTTAGGCCTATGTCTTAGCTTTCCATACATATAAACCAGACCTAAATCCAAGTTCTACAACTTTAGTTATGATCCAATAACCGAATGGTGTTCCAGTTTGGACTAAATCAACATCTCTTTTCTAAACTTAACCCTCTCTTTGTCTTCTCAATTTCAATAGTTAAACTCATCAATCAATCCTTTGATTTATGTGATAGGCCTACATTTAAGATGAACATTTACCATAAATTAAATGTATTTTATATTATTAGATATGTTATTATAAAACATGCTTTAGTTAATGAGTTATTGATACTTCAAGTGCAAAATGATGATATAAAACCTTGATAAAAATACACTTTTAAGTACTAATCAACAAGCCTAAAAAGAAAAGAAAGGGCTTTGCTAAATAACAAATCTGGAAAAGACACACGGGTATCTAAAAACAAGCAAAGGATTCTCCTATAGCTTTGACAGACAAAGAAAACGAAAATCATTGAGGAATTTGCAAATGAAAGAAAAATGTTTGGGTTTTTGATCAAAGGCTAGAAAAAGAGAATGGCATTGGGTAAAGAGATTTCAGGAAAGAAAAGATGATTAGGTGTTCAATAAAAGGTTTAGAGTGAAAAGTAAAACCTGGAAAGATCATTGTCTCGACTCCTAAAAGCAAAGGACCTTAAGAGTAATTTGCTGGAAAAATAACAAAAGAGGATGAAAGGGCATAGAGGAGTAAAAGTGATCCTAGACTCATGAAGACCCTCAAACACCTTTTGAGCCTGTGAATTCCTTTTATTTGGAAGCCATGAAACTATATGCCTTGAAAAGTCATCAAGCAAGTGAGAAAGCCTGATAAATACTCTCTCAAAATGTAAGGAACCATTCACGAAAGTCATGATAAAATGAATAGATATTCATCTTTGTTGAGAAAATTTAAACATAAGATTTCAAACAAGTATTTGATCTTTTTTTAACCCAATGCAAAAGGGGACATCTCTTAAACCAATCACCATGATGGAATACCATTCTTCAAAGACTAATATAAAATCATGATAGTTTCATGAATGTTACTATTTGACATGACTTTGAAAAATCTTAGGCTTTCTAACAGACAAAGTAAATCATATGAAATTCTTATTAGGAAAAACATCCCAAAATAAAAACCAAACGTGTCACATGTATTTGAGAAAAGCACACAAAAAAGCAACATTGTTATAAAGCATGGAGTTCTAATGCATTCCTAATTAGGATAGTATTCGTCATAACCTAAATACTCTCAAAAGAAGAAAGTTACAAAGACAGCCTGATATTCCAGATTTGAAAGTAATGTGCTTAGACTTGCTTGGGTAAATTGGAAGAGAAAGCCAACAAAATTGATCACATCAGAAATTACAACCCTCAACAATCAAAAGAGGATTTTATTAAGAAATGAGGGGCCTATATTTTAAAAAAGCATGTATTGCATATGGTTTAATCTTAACTTTGAAATAGTATTGGTGCAGGATTCATTAATTAAGAGGAAAGGTGGATAAATCTGCTTAGGTGGACGGAAGTGAAGAAATGGCAAAGAAATCCCATCTATATAATGTGTATAACTAATGCCATACAACAAGACACTCATTTAAGAGTTTACACTTAGAGGGTATTTTATTTTAATGAAGTTTTGAAGGATTTTGATGAAAATCCTAATTTGATTTTCAAAATAGGCAAGTCGCCCATGAAAATAGATCAGTTTTAGGGAAGTATGAAAGCTTGCTGAAATTCTTTTTAAAATTTAAAAGGGGCGGGTCGCTCATGAAAATAGATTAGTTTTTGGACTTTAAAATGGTCAGGTCACTCGTGAAAATAGACCAATTTCAGGGAAGCATGAACGCTTGCTGAAATTCTTTTTGAAATTTGAAATGAGTAGGTCGCCTGTGAAAATAGACCAATTTTAGGGAAGCAAGGACGCTTACTGAGGTTCTTTTTTAAATTTGAAAAGGGCAGGTCGCTTGTGAAAATAACCAATTTTTTTATTTTAAAAGCAAAGTTTGTGGATATGTGGATCACCCAACAAGTCGAACAAACATATTTTCTTTACAAGCTCACTATGCAAAACCTTGATGAGATTTTGCTTCGTAAGCATTGTAAAGTGGGCATTTGTTGTTATCTATTTTTTTGAACCCATAAAAATCAAGAAAAAAAATATAAAAAAAATAAAATCCAAAAATACAAGAGGATACAAATGAAGAAAGCCCAGAAGATTGCCCTAGATTAGTAAAATTGACACCTAATTTTGATTGACAAAGAATACATTCGGTGAAAATATTTGTATTTGGGGTAAAGAAATACAAATTTGGATAAGGACTCAACCAGGAGTTTGGAAGGCTTAATTAATTTTAAATGCAAAAAAAATCAATTTGTTGGTGTGAATTTGGGTTTAATTGGAAGAAATTGAAAAGTTTAATTGATCAAATCAGGGGATTAATTGTGAAAACATTAAAGTTTGATAGCCAATTAAGGGTTTGATTGAAGAAATTCAAAACCAAGGACCAAATCCTAGAAGGCATGAGACTTCAAGGATTGAAATTGACCAAATCAAGGGGCATATTAAAGAAAATTGAAAGTTTGATGGTCAATTAAGGGTTTAAATACACAAATCAGAAACCAAGGACTAAGATGAAAATGATGCTAAACTTCAGGGTTGATGATTGAGTTTAGTAGGGTTGAAATTGCATGAAATTAAGAGTTTGAGATGTAATTACGGGTGGAATGAAAAGCAATTAGAAAAACAGAGTCTAAAATGAAACATGTCAGATCCCAAATTAAAAATGACGACGCATCATTCACCTATTGTTTGTCTACTTGATTGGCAATTTTGGATGATTGGGTTGTCATCTTCCAAGAGCTTATTGTGGAGTTCTAGACCTCAAAATGGCATAAGGTTTTTTTTTTTTCAATTGTAAGAAGAACATCCCCTCTACAACCTATTTTCCATGAAATTAAATATTTTATTGCGATGTCATGGTCACACAAATTAATTACCCTAGCTTAAAAAACAACACACAAGATAGTATAGAGCAAGCAAGGGGTCGATCTTATTAGGAAGGTTCAAGTTAGATTTTTATGTTATACGTTATGCAATTGAGGGGTTTGGTTTGTGATTATTTAGACTATGAAAAAATCAAACAATCAAGCAAAAATTAAATAAAACCAAAATTTATCAAGAAAACAAACCTTTGTCACAAGTAAATATCCACCTACAGAAATCAGAACCAGAACTAATCATAGAAACGATACGTCAATTTATACTCTGAATATCTATCTTTTTTATTTTGATTAGTTAACAGATCCGCTGTATACTAGTCCTAACCATCAAACAACCATAGTGTTTGCACTAGTAATTTAATTCAATGGCAACCATAAGAACTAGATGAGTTGATTAATCTAGACAATATAAGTGTCTGCAGTACATGTTCGATTTGATCAATGAAATGTTCTCCCTAAGATTACTAATCTGGATCCTCCACAATTATTAATCTCAGTTGCTTCACAAGTTTATATACAACAACTCCGGTTTTGATAGCAAACTTAGCAATAGATTGTTCACAATAATAACTTAGAGTCTGCTCTAGCAATTAAAATAAACAATCATAGAAAATAAACATAGGAGAACAAACATATTCATTCATCATATAGACTAAAAAGAAAAGGTAAAATAGATCTCACAGTTCTTGAAATCCAAAGGTTTCTGTGTCCTTGCAATCAAGAAAAAGAGTTTAGTCTTGCATGTGTATTAAACAACTAACCAAAAAGAAAGAAGAGTGCATGAATTCGGGTTTGTGGGAGAAAGGGTTTTTGTTCCTCTCTTCTGGTCGTCCTTCTCTCTATTTCTTTTTATACTGTAGAAAACCCTAGTCTCCATTTTACAAAATAGTCCTCCCTTAAGTAGACAGTTTACATTTAAGTAATTCAATAACTATTATCCTAAAAAAAGAGAAGTAGCCTTGCATGAAATCTTCCATATTTGACTTAAAGGAGCTAAATTACTGAAATAAAAACTTGGATGTCGGTTTGGATGCTTCGGGATGTAATTTGGAGTTGTTTCTTCACAAAACTTGTTTGTTGGCAGAATTTATTTGTCATCTTAGAAAAATCATATCTACCTCATATGAGTTTTTTTTTTTTTTTGCTGACATTTGGTATGTTGATAGGTCTTTGAGTCAGGAATCCAAAAAAATTGAGTTTGCATCAAATGGACTTCGGTAGCTCAAGATATTCAAGTCGGAATGGACAAAGGTCAACACTGACAGATTGCGAGATTTGACTTTGAAGGCTGTGATTTCCATGCTCTTCCTTTTTTTTTTCTTGCCTTAGATTTCCAGAACGTGACAACTATGAAGATTTAAATTTCACGATAGGGTAAATTATCATAATTTAGAATTGTCACAGGCTAAAACTATGTTATTTCTCTTTTTTTTTCAAATTGTATTATTCCATTAATATTTTTAATTTACCATTCTAATTTTTTTTTTTAAAATCATGTTACAAGGGAGAAAAGATTTTTTACATGTCTACACTTGATCTGGTACACCATAACCATTAGGGTTGCTCCTTTTTTTTTTGTACACTTGATTCAAAGTGATATATAGGAAATACTATAGAACTACTCAGTGTTGTAATCTCTACCTTTACTATTGTATATTGCCATACACATATAAATATAAAAGGTTAGATAACTAATGGATTAAGCTTGTTATTTCTTCTCAACTTGGTATCAGAGTCTTAACACATCAAAACTCACATCTCCCTCCCCCTAATGGATTTTGCTGCTGTCAACTTCTCCCTCCACCAAATCAACGTTGTAGCCTAGTCGGCCACCCACTTACAAGTTGTTACTGGTGGTGACTTCCTATAACAACATCCTTTTTTTGTTGTATAGCAGAAAAATGGTTCTTGTTCTTATGTTTTTGTTGTTCCTCTCCATATTATGAGGACATCAACTCCAATTATAGTTGTGTTGTCCAACACTCAACAAGTTGTTTCATTAAAGCTTACGAACACGAATTATCTCTATTGGTGAAAGCAGATGAAGTCATATCTTTCTTGTCAGAGTGTCTTTCACTTTGTTAATGGCTCCGTGTTGTGTCCTCCCTCTCATATTTCTGACAGTTCAGCTGGTTTTTCTTTGGCAATCGACCCTTTTTTCTTCATTGGAAGTAGTAGGATCAATTTATTTTGAGCACGTTACTCTTTTCTCTTTCTATGAATGTACTGCGCCTTGTGGTAGATTGTCAAACCTCTCATTATGTTTGGCGCACTTTTGAGAAAGCTCTCACCTCTCTGTCTAATTCTCATATTATGCAACTTCATAGGTTTTTTCAAGATCTTCGGCAATGTTATGCTTCGGTTGCTATATACATGCAACAAGCAAAATCATTATTTGATGAATTGGCTGCTACTAGCTAGCCTATCTCTCTTGAAGACTTCAATCTCCATGTGTTTTATGGCCTTCATGGTGAGTTCAAAGACTTGATAATTAGCCTCGTGATCAAGGCAGAACCGCTGTCATATGCTAACCTTCATAGCCATCTCCTTACCTATGAGTTTCTGCACAAGACCTCACTTCAATCTATGGCTGCAAACCCACCTCTTTTACCCACGTCATCTCTGCTGCCCTCTGCTCATCTTGCCTAGTATCAGCACAGCCCCAACTTTAACTGTAATAGAGGTCATTCTAGTGGAAACTAGCATCCCAATAGCAATCGCCACAACCACCAACACAGGTATGATTTTAATGGCTTTCATTCCTCTACTCCCACCAACTAGAAGTAGAGCAACTGGCAGCAAAAAACCCCTCTAGTTCTGGGCAGTGGTCTTCTTACCGGTCTTTTAAGCAGAGCGTCAAGTGTCAGCTCTACTTCTCATTTGGCCACACAGCCCTTCAATGTGCCCAGCTTCGCAGCAGTGGCCAATAGTTCTCTGTCCATCTTGCTATTGGTAATGTTTCTGCCCCTACTTGGTTCCTGAACACTGGTGCAAACCAACATGTTACGCTTGATCTTACAACTCTGACTGATTTTGTACCATATCTTGGTAATGATCATTTGCATGTTGGTGACGATAAAGGTCTTTCCATATTCCATATTGGGCATACCATGTTACGTTCCCCAAAACACTTTTTTACATTATCTAATGTTCTTCATGTTCCTCATATTATCAAACCACTCCTGTCTGTTTAGAAATTTTATCGTGATAATTATCGCACCCTCGCGGCGGAGCGGCAATCCTCGATTGATTTCGGGGTCTTTTGTTTTATTGTGTAAAAGGGAGTCGCCACCTAGTATTATGGTCACTAGGAAACCTAACTGGTCTTTTAGAGATTCTAAGGCAAGGGATTGGTTGCGTAAAGGGAAGATATTAGCACCCCTAGTACGCCCTACCTAATGGAAGCTGCTTGGTGTTTGGTTTGCCTTATAATTACTATAGTGTTGGTGTTTTTCTAAGATATGTTTTGCTATTATGAATGGATTTGGACTGAAAGTTTTAAAAAGAAATAAACCTTGGTCAATGTGGATCACACCCTTAGATATGTCTACAAAGTATCAAGAAGAACCAATGCAGATCTCTTGAAATCTGTGTTTGATTCAGACTAAATTTATTAAGATAGAAATCTAAAAAGATTCCATGTGCTTTAAAATCTCATTTTTCTCTTAGTATTTCAAGAGTTTTGTGACTCGTAAATCGCAAGGAGGAGAGACCAAAATTTAGGAATCTAAGGAAAGTCAAGGTGCTTTAAAAACCTATTTTTGCCTTAGTGTTCTATACTCTCGCGGTTCGTAAACTGTGGAGTCAGAAATTGAAAGATGACTTATTATTCCTAGAAAATTATTTTGGATATTTGCCACTAGAGTTTCTTTATCCAAATATTAATAGTAAATAATAACAAGTTATTCCCAATAATATTTTGGATATTCATCCATTTAGGATTTCTTTATTCAAACATTAATGGTGAATAATAGATGAATTCCCTCCAAAATTAGATTTTTGTATTTTTTGGAATATTGGTCAATACCCTTTAGAGTTTTACAAATATGTTGTAAAATCTAGAAATGCAAGAGAAATAATTTTTTATTATGTTTAAGAAATCCACGCGAAAACACATTTTCAAAACTTCAAATATATGTTTTTTATATATAAAAAACGTTCAAAACATGTTAGGGTATTGGTTGTATGCAACACACAAGAAAACATTATATATATATATATATATCATTTACGTTGAAAACCGGGTATTCTAAATGCGAGATTGATATATTTTTTTATAATATAAAAAAATATAGACCTTAACATAAATATGCTAGAAAATCATTAATCTCTCTCACTTTTTTTTGGAAAAAAAAAAGGTGAAACCTGTAGATCCGGCTGGGTCACTTGCCTGGCTGTACAAAAAAAAAACTCAGCTACTGTTCAAGTGAATTATAATTCACTTAAACAATAAACACAAAAGGCATGCACAGTAGGTGTGTAATTAAGATGCAAAGTGAAGAAAATGCATGGAAACTTACTTGGCGCTGAAACGGGCGAAGATGATGATGCTGTAGTTTCTTGTGCACAAACGGTCATCACTGATTCTGAAGACAATGACGAATGCTGGTAACTGGTGTTGGTCTCTGTCTTTCTCTTCTTGCTGATGCTTTTCTCTGGAGATGACGAAGACGATGATGAAGGTGTGATGTGCTGGCAGAATGGATGTTCCTTCCTCTGTGTTGTCATGCTATTTCTCTGTTTTCCTGTAGGCTGCTGCTTTGGCTAATACCTATGGAAGAAAACATTGCACCGCCGGAGGAGAAGAAACTAGAGATGAAAACAAAAGGATGAAGGCAATGGCGAGGGCGCGCTGGTTGGTCCCTCTGTGTTTTCTTCTGTTTATGTTTTTTCCTTCTGCTCGTCTTTGTTGTGTTCTTCTTCATTCATTTTTTCTCTGGTTTTCTTTCCCGTGCTTCCCCTATTTCTCCCTCTGTATTTTCTATCTTCCTCCCTCTCTTTTGTTTTTTTCTATTCGTCCTTCCTCTCACTCGCGTCTGTCTTCTATGAGAAGAGATGGTTGCTGCTGTTATGGCTGGTGCATTCTCACGATAAGAAATGGGAGTGAGGGCTGGTGCATACGGGGGCTTTCGGTGAGAGGGAGACAAGTTCGGGAGGAAATGGTGGTCATGGTTTGGGGAAGATGGTGTGAGTGTACATGGGTTGCTAGTTTGAGTAACAACCAGGGCTGTTGAGGGAGGCTGCGATAGTTGGAGATGATGGGTTCGGGGGACTGCTTCGTTGTTTTTATTTTCAAAAGATCGGCAGGGGCTACGGCTTCTTTGCTAGAGAAATAGGGTTAGGGTTTTCTTTGCTAAAGATGAGCAGGGTGTTTTTTATGTGTTTGTTCTAATTTTTGTTTGTCTCTCTGCCCTCTTGAAAATTTTTCTCCTCGCCTCTTAAATATGATTGGATGTTCACTTATATAAAAAATATCTACACGTGCTATTTAAGGAAATATTGCAATAATTATTGCAGAGATTGTCTTCTATAACTAGCACCAACAAATCCTATATTTATGGTATTTTTTATTGTAGTGATTATTTTCCATAACCAGCACGAATCAAATCATATATCTATGGTTTTTTATATTGCAGTAATTATATATGATTCAATAATTATCTCCTTGATACATTGCTTCCTTGATATTAGCCCTAATGCTCTATGTTATCGCCACATGTAAACCCTTATTATTATTTTTATTATTTATTACTTTTTTATTTTTTATTTGAAAATTTATCAAAATACGGGTCAAAAATTAGGTAGCAACAATAATAATGTTTATTTTGAATTTCATATATCTATGTTTTATGTAAAGGATCTCACCACCAAGGTAATGCTCCTTTCCGGTAAGAGTAACGATGGTCTCTATGTTCTATCTAAGTCTTCTACCACGTCCATACCTCAAGCTTATTGGTCTCCTTGCATCTCTGTGACTGTTGATCTATGGCATCGTCGATTAGGTCATCCTACTTCCTATATTTTCAATTTGTTAGTTTTTAAAAATAAAATAGCTTGTACTTCTAGATGCTCTCTTGTTCAATGTCAAGCTTGTCCGTTAGGCAAGTCATCGCGTCTGTCGTTGAGACCTACGTGTCACAAAACTACTGCCTCCCTTGATTTAATATTTAGTGATGTTTGGGGCCATGCTCTTATGTTTTCCTTTGATGGTTAATTTTTCCTCATACACATGAGCAAAATGGCACTATTGAGCATCGTCATCGATATATTATCGAAATTGGCCTTACCCTTCTAAGAAAATGTAATGCTCCATTATAGTTTTGGGATTATGCGTTTGAATCTTCAGTATATCTTATCAATCACATGCCTACTCTTGTCCTCCAAAATCAATCTTCATTTAAGTATCTATTTCATCATACTCCTGACTATGATTTCTGTGTACTTTTGAGTGTCTTTGTTTTCCTTTTTTATGTCCATATTATGCTCATAAGTTGGATTTTCATTCATCTCCATGTGCTTCTTAGGTTATATTTCCTCTCAACTTGGTTATCGTTGTCTTGATTTAACATCTCAACGTGTTTATGTCTCCTGTCATGTTTGTTTTCATGAAAATGTGTTTTCGTTTGCAAAATCTGAACAAATAACACAACATCCAACCACCTCTTCCCATATCCTATACAACCTATACACTTGCCAGCCTTGAATTCTTCCCCATATTTTCACCCCTCTGCCCCGCCAATCCATCACACCAGCAGCCAACCAAACTAGACAGCCAACTCGCCAACCATGTCTGCCACCAACCTAATGCAACCCAGCCCTGACCCTATGTCACCATCTGCTTGTTTTTCTAATGATCATTATGCAGGAACAGATTCTCCTCCTTCAGAGTTGCATTTTTCCAGTTTTTTACTGCAAACAACCCTAGTTCAACTACAAGCTCTTCAACCTCTGCTGCTACGAGCTCCAGATCTTAGACAGGTTCTACAGCTGATCTGTAACTCATTATTGATCTCTCCTCTTATCCTCTCTAGAAACTCACAGGTTCAGGTTCTCCTCCACCTCATCCTGCTACTCGTCAACATCCTATGGTTATTCATCCTCAGCAGTCAAAGATCGCCCTTCTGACAGCGTCTGCAGCCACCTTTGTTGCTCCTTTTTATCGGGTAATGTCTTCTCCTAACTATAAACCCATTGTATTCTCTGATGTTGATAGGTATGAGGTTTGGCATGGTGCTATGTGAGATGAGATTTAGGCCTTGCGCTCTAATGACACCTAGTCCTTGGTTCCTTTCCATCCTTCGAATGAATGTTGTTGGCAGTCGTTTGGTGTACACGATAAAGCGTTGTGTGGATGGTAGCGTTGAGCAGTATAAGACACAATTATTTGCTAAAGGTTTTACTTAGTAAGAAGGCATTGATTACTCTAAGACTTTTAGTCTTGTTATTAAGCAGACGACCGTCAGATTAGTTTTCTCAATTGTGGTTTTGCGTGGTTGGAAGATTCATTAACTTGATATCCATAATGTCTTCCTCAATGGATTCCTTGTTGAAGAGGTCTACATGAAACAACCTCCAGGTTTTGTTGACTCTACTCTTCCATCTCATGTGTGCCAATTGCATAAGTCTCTATATGGTTTAAAACTGGCCCCGCGAGCATGGTACACTCGTTTGAGTGATTTTCTGCTTTCTCTTGGCTTGCACACATCCAAGGTTGACACCTCTTTATTTATCTTGTTTATTGGTGCTGATATCTTTTATCTTCTGGTTTATATTGATGATATTTTGCTTACAGGTAGCAACTATACTATGCTTCACTACCTAATACAGTTGTTGAGCTCAGAGTTTAAGCTTCGTGACTTAGGCATCGTTCATTATTTTTTGGGCATTGAGGTTCAGTCCACTAGTATGGGTCTGATGTTATGACAACATAAGTATATTCTTGACATCCTTACTCGGGCTGGTATAACCACTTGCAAACTTGTTGATACTCCTATCTCTACCTCTAAAGTTACCATACTACCAGATTCTTTATCTTCTGATCCTACATGATTTCATCAAATCATTGATGCTCTTTAATATCTCACCTTTACGAGGCCAGACATCTGCTTTGTTGTCAATAGAGTCTGTCAGTTTATGCATGCTCCTACAGAATCTCATTGGGCTGTCATTAAATGCATTCTACGTTATCCTCAGGGTGCGACAACCTATGGCTTACATATCACTCATAGTTCCTCCTTGCTTTACATGGCTTTACAGATGCAAATTATGCAGGTAGTATTGATGATCGCAAGTCTACGGGTGGTTACCTTGTTTTCTATGGTCAGACTCTGATTTTGTGGAAATCAAGCAAGCAATGCATAATTGCCCGCTCCTCTACCGAGACTGAGTATAAAGCCTTAGCAAATGGAACTTTAAGGTTATCTGGCTTCAGTATTTATTAATAGATCTGCAGATCCTTTCTATCTTTGCTCCTACCATTTGGTGTGATAATCTTAGTGCTACTTATTTATCAGCAAATCCTATCTTTCACGCTCGTACTAAACATGTTGAGGTTGATTATCATTTTATACGAGACAGGGTTGCGAAGAAAGAGATTCAGATTCATTTCATCTCTTCTTAGGCTCAATTTGCAAATGTCTTTATTAAGTTACTTCCTACTGCTTCTTTTACTGCTTTTCGATTCAAGTTTCGGGTCGATCCTCCACCCTCAGGCTGAGGGGGCATATTATATATATATATATATATATATATATATATATATATATATATGAAATACTATATAACCACTCTAATGTTGTAATCTCTACCTTTACTATTATGTATTGCCCTACACATATAAATAGAAAAGGCTGGCTAACTAATAGGTTAAGCCTCCTATTTCTTCTTAATAAACCCGTTAATAACCTCAAATTAGCCTTCAATATTCCAAAAAACAAAAAAACAAACATGATTATAAAAAAGATTATAGAGCCCTGAACTACCTTTTTTTTACCAAGATGAAGGGTTAAAAACACTATAATAGAACTTCTCTTGTCAAATGGAACTCATTGACATGAAGAATATCTTTCTTGGTGGCTGAATTATGGGCAACCAACCAACTTCCTCTCTCTTCCCTCATTTCCCGATGATCCTATCTCTCTCCTCTCAAACTCTGGGACTGAAATGTGAACAAAATAAAGTTTTGAACTTATTTTGACATTCCAAGAACCTCATATCAAACCAACCGAAATAAATCATCAAGCCTAATCTCAAATCAACTCAATGTGAAATGATCAATTTTTTTTTAAAAAAGTCGAGTGACTAAAAAAAAGAAAAAGAAAACATTATGGCTACCTATTGCAACCTATAATGGGTTTTGTCTGCCTTCTATATTGCATTTCCATCTTTTTTAAATATTTCTTTCATCTCATATTATCTCGTGTCTTTGATTGTCAATTTTACAAAATCAAACTATCATTGTTGTTAAGAATAACAACCAAAAGAATAAGAACCAAAATTGAAAATTAAAAAAATAACAATCCGCTATTCTATTTTGATGAGAGTCATGCATGAAAATTGGAGTGTCGCCAAAGCCACACCAGAGTGCTGCTAGGTAAAGAAGCACCAGATGAGATGATTCCACCGACACCAAAGAAGATCGCTTCTAGAGCTTAGCGGCCACCGATGCACCAACACGTGTGTTACACGCGCTAGCAACTTTTCTCCACGTTGTTCAATTTTGTCTTTGCTTTGGAGACAAAAAGGGTTGAACATTTCTTTTGGTTTAAACTCAATCCCTAAAGCTTCTATTATTTTAAATTAATAAATTTTATTTTTCCAAGTCACACATTTACCGAGTGCTGGATTTTTTTCTCAACACTGTGAGAATCCCATATCAAGCCAATAAAATAAATCATCAAACTCAAATTCAAATCAACTTAATATAAAATGATGAAATTGAATAAAAAATTAACTGACTAAAAAAATCAAAAGATAAAAAAAAATAACATTGTGGAGCACTATTTCAATCCAAGATGGATTGTATCTTGCTCCACTATAAAATCAAGAGCAGTTTTATTATTATTATTTTAATTAATAAGGTTAGTATCTTATAAGGAGTTTATGAGCTATTAGCACAAAGATTTTAAAATATTGGTAATATAACATAGTTTCAAAAACTTTCAGCGCAATAGTACAATTTGTGCTTGTTGCGATTCCAAAATGTTATATATGAAGAAATCATGATTGAAGAACACAACATTAATTAAATGTCACATTTTGAAACCATGACAAATACCAAAACACTGGCAAACAAGATTTAAATTTCAAGATATGGTAAATTATAACACTTCAGAATTGTGAAATCAATAAATATCATTATTGGAAACTATATTATTTGCACTTTTTGAAAAAAAAAAAAGTTGTATTATTCTGTTAATATTTTTAATTTACCGTTCTAACGTTATTTTTTTAAAATCACTCCACAAGGGGGCAGGGAGTTTTTTACATGTCTACACATGATCAGGTACACTATATATAGCCATCACGGCTGCTTTTTTATTTTTTTGTACACTTGATTCAAAGTGATATATATATATATATATATATATTGTATTCTTGATTCAAAGTGCTATAATATAGATTCAAAGTGCTATAATATAGATTCAAAGTGCAATTATATAGATTCAGTTAGCCTGCCTCGCTGGCTTGTTTTCAAAGAAACCAACCACGTTCTTGTTCGGTTCGAGTGTAGTGAAATTGGCCACATTTTTGGCTCCTATGCAGGTCATTACAAATTCTTTCTTCTCTCTCTTTAACAAACCCACAATATGATGGCACTAGTACCTGTCATTTGAAAAATAAACAATTTAAATTATGATTCATATCATTTTTTTAATTAATCAGCGAAAGTTTTTCTTTAAATTGAACATCATTACTCTTGTGCTTGATCTGTATTTTACTAGAGAAAATAAAGATACCAAAATTTAAATTGATAATCAATTAATGATCAAGACTCTAGACTCATGTTGGAAAAGCAATTCAATTAAAAAATTTAAATTGATTTTATATTGTACGTTTAAAAATATTCATCCTTTCTAGCACAGAACTTCTTGTCAATTAATGACCCTACAGTTTAGTTAATAGACCAGAAAAGACGACTGAAACCAAATCATGATGTTTACATGCACCTTCAATGGCGTTTGCTTCGTAACTTTTTGGCTTTGGCAGCTGACCATCTTGAATTTGGAAGACGTTTTCCAATAAGCAAAAGCCGCCCCTGGAATATCAAAGTGCAGATGCACGTGTAGAGAGAGCTTTACCTATATGAAAACTACATGGGATCGGGCGTACCTAAAAGTATATAATAATATCTATGTGTATGTATATAAAAAGAAAGTATATAATACATAATAATAAAATATTGGTCAAGTCAAAGCAGTATAGTTAAAGAGGTCATCTGGGCAAGGATATCTGGGTCACCGGGATGCATGGGCCCTTGTCTGCTACCATTACATTCTCTGTTATCAATGAGAATCATTCTACAGAGGTTCTAACTTATCAGAAATTCATATTACAATATAATATATTCTCTTGAAATTGAAAATCATGTTCGCTTTTCATAGCATATATAGCTTGCTGGCTCCTGTTATTTGCTTATAGCATCGAATATTATATGCGATCATAAGTTGCTTTGTAAACCCGATAGTACTAGTCAGTGTGTGTGTGTGTGTGTCTAATATCTATCTATCTATATATATATATATTCGAATGTGTTTGAATTTGTTTTCTCTAGGGTGCGCGCATACGAATAATTAAGCAATGAGATGCCATTAGCAAGCAATTAGCAAAACGTGTTGATTTATTGGAATATGGAATGGAACAATATTGTCTTTAATTGAGATTCCTGTTTCAAATCAATGCCTTGCGATTCTCTTAAACCCGTCAATTAATTTCTTTTTATCTCGTCGAACATTCATACAGTTGAATATTTATCTTGATTTGACGACAAGATAATCGATCTCTAGGTTAATTTAAGTGTTAATTAAGATTCAGTGCAGGTTAATTTAATTACATGTTAAGTATCGATCTCTGCAAACGATTTCAAGAACATAAACTTAATTTCATATATATTGGCTTGTAAATTAAGAGGAATTTAATTAATAATCCATCAAGATGTCTGTCTCAGAATTTAAATAAATAAATAAAAGATAAAATTAAAGCTTTAATCATCGGGTCAATCTCGTGGGATTGTACTAGTTAACTATAATATAAGCGTGTTTTTTTTCAAAAAAAATAAAATAATCTTATGCGTGCTTGCATGAAAAATTATTGAATTCATATTTAAGAATATAACCACTCATTAAGCAGCCTCTAATGCATCCAGCTGGCACCATAGATTCTAGGGTTCTCCTGGAAGTGATAAATATTGAAGTAAGAACTAATCCACAAATTTGGTTCGATAAATATTAAGCGTTACGTAAGACCACATTACACGAGTTTAGTACCTAAATTTGGTGTTAATTGGATGAAAATTAATGGCTCTAGTTGTGATGGGTGAAATATTGAGTCTATAGCCTGGAAAATGCCACAGATTCCAGCTTTCTGCTTTCTGCTGGTGACCATTATAAATTTCGCTATATCGATCGCTATTAGAACCTAAATTTGGTATAAGGTGCAGCAGGGAAGTTGAATATTTATCTCCTTTCTTTCAAAGGAGGCCTGAATTTCATGTGGGTTCGCAATCATTAATTTAGAAGGACCACAGCCTAGCTCCCAGTGGTCATCCATCTGACAATCACGACAACTTTCATATCTTTAGCCTATGTTTATGTATTTTCTTCTGAGATCTAGCTATCATCAGTTATGAACCATAAAGATTTTCTCTAGAGCAGACTTGAGATGTTCGTTAACACGTAACCATGAGCTCTGTACTCTCCTTTGAAGCAAGCAAATTTAATTATGGATCAATCAGAATGATTACTCTGATTGCCAAATAATAAAAACATTTCCTGGCTGTTATCAACTGAAAATGATCCATAAATCTTCTCTTCACAAGGAAGTTGCGAGTTCAAATTATCAAGAGTTTTTAGGATATCTCATAAAATATGACCACAAATTAAATATAAATATATCACAGCACAACAACAACAACTACTACTATGAGATTTAAACACGAGACCAGAATCTGAAGAAATCCTCTATTTAAACCGATTCCCTCAGGGCCTCCTCCCTCTATGTAACATGGGGGTGCCCAGTTGGAAACCTACAAGCATGTGCGTGGTTCATCAATTCTTTTTTTAACATAAATTGGTGGGGATGGTTCCTCTTTTTTTTATATATTTTTTTTTCCTTTGTTTTTCCTGCTTTAGGTAGGCGTGTGGGGTTGGGCTTTTGGTGCCAAATATAGAAAAATAATCGTAATTTCTGACCCTATCCCAAGAGTGAGTGAATATCAATCAATTAGTTTAGTTTTTCGCAATAAAATGTGTCCAATAAAAAAGCATAGCAAAATTAATAGAAATTAAATTAACAATGATAATATAAAAGAAAAGAAAAGAAGTCAAATACTGAAGATTAAGTGTTGATATATAGCTATAGCTATGTGAAAGGCATAATATATATATATATATACTCTAATCTTTAATTATCCGGTGGGCATGCAATACGCTACAGCTTGTAAGAGAAAAGACAAAAACAGAAACAGAAACTACATATATACTTTAGGAGATTGATCATATCGATCCTTATCACAAAACAAGAAGCAAACAAACAAGACTGGGCATCTGCCTTTTTTTCTCGTGATACTCATGATTCAACGCATCCCTTTCAAAATGATATGTGGTTGCTGGTGGGCACGCATGCACAGCCTGTGTGCCCTCCTCATGTTAAGTAAACCGTGTGAAGGTTAGCAGCGGCTGCCTGTTCTTGAGAGGGTGAAAAAGACGACTCATCAGTGTCCACGTCGGTCAAGGTCTCCAAGAGTGTAGGACTGTCTCACCACTGGGGCCCTACCTAACCAAACTCGTGATTAATTGGAGAGCCTCCTAAGCTCAACTGCATAACCGTCCAACTCCATAAATAATAATTAAATCATTTATTGACTGAGAACAACCTCTCCTGGTTCTGGACATTGATCATACAAATCTTTTGTCATCCTCTACATGATATTATTCCTGCTTTGTACAAGAAAAATTGTGGGTAGAATGATTGCGCAATGGTTTCACACCTTTGCTCAGTACAAAATATTCTAATTTATTGTGTCGGTGATGCGAGGTCAGATCAGAGGATAGTTACAAACTCTAACAACTAATTAAATCACGAAAATAAAAAAAAATTAACTAAACAAATCAAATAAACAAAAAAATCGAATTAACTTATTAAAAAATCCAAAAAAAAAAAATTTAGTTCCTCTTCAGTTTTAAAAGCCTAAAACCATTTAAACCTCTCTCGAGTTTATCCATGTCATGCTAAATATTGGCACTGTAGTCCTGCTAAACTTTATTGTTTAAATCAAGCATCTTCATTCTCCAGACAGGCAACATATTGTGGCTAAAAGAGCGTGATGGTGGGCGGTGACATTGGCCAGGTTGGTAGTAGGATTGGGTTGAAGAAGTTTAGTTTAGTCTTCATTTTTCAAAAATTTCAACAAAGTCCATCATTAAATTTTGTTATATATTCAATTTAGTTTTTTTTTATGATTTTTATGTGTAATAATCCATTACTCTTTTTACATGAAAAGTTAATATTATAAAATTACCAGCCAAACCTGTAAGAAATCAAAGCAACAAAAAAAAAAAAAACCAAAACATTCAAGGATGATTGTAAAATAAACTCAAAATAAGATAAGAAAAACTCAAGCCCAATAAAAAAGCCTAATTAAATTGAAATGGGTCGAGCTAGTTTTGATAAAAAAAACTAAACCAAATCGAATTGGTCGGTTTAAACTAGTTAACCCAAAACCAAACCAAACAAAAAATGCCAAGGATCGTATTCATCCTTAACTGCATTTTTAGTTGTGTGATGTTTTATGTTTTTAATTCCTAAATGAGAATTTATACTTTAATTTTTATATTTTAGTATTTAAACTAGCTGATTTTACACGGACTCCGCTGTGAATTTAATCAAAATGTTATTTTTTAATGCAAAAAAAAGAAAATGCAAGCACTGTCATCATGACTTGAAACTGATTGGTCAAGTTCTCACGAATTTAATAAATTGATTATTATATCCAAAATGAATGCAAATACACACACATAACATATATTTTTGGGGAGAAAATATAATTTTTGTATTTTTTGAGAGATTTGGCCATATACAACATGCAAAAAGACTTTTTTTTATTTTTTTTGTATTTTTTTTAAGGCCATGTTTGGCAAAAAAAACCTTAATTTTTCTTGAAATAAAAACTACCCAAAACAAGTCTAAAGGGTGTTTGCCAAACACACCCTTAAACCAAAACAACCTTAACAAAAAACAGCAAACCAAACAGGGCCTAATGACTGACCTGGTTTGGACCTGGCTGGGTTGACTCAAATGGACTGAACCGATAAGGGGTTGACCTGACTGGGGTTGACCTAATTGAGGTTGACCTAGTTGAGGTTGACCCAACCGAGTTAACTCGAAAACAAACCAAAATAAAGACCCAAAACAGATTCAACAGAAGTAAAAACATAAAAACTAAAAATTTCTCAACAAAAATGGATTAAACACAGAAAGTGAAGAACATGAAGAACACTTAAACTTAAACCCATCAACGTGAACATCAAACCAGACCAAATTTCAAGCAATAAAAAGCAAAGTTTTCATCGTAATCAAGTATAGATCAAGAATCAAATGTCAGTTTGCTTTGATTATTCCTCAAACTTCATGATTCTGTCAAAAATGGGTTTCAATTCGAAACCAAAATTCTAAAATTAAAACCCACAAAAACATGTTATCGATGCTTGAAAACTCTAGATTATTTACTAATAATGATATACGAACTTACAGAAACCAGAATTGAAATAAAACAAGACTTAAAACTAGTACCTAAGACAATGTTCATCAGATGAACACGAAGAACATAAACCTAGTTTTGCCCAGAAAAACCAGCATGTTGTTAAACCTAGAAAACATGTTTTAAGCCTCAAAACCAAACTCTTTTTGCCTCAGCAACCCATATTATCATAACCAAACATACTTGAATAAAAAAGAACTAATAAAAACAACAAATTATCATAAACATGCAAAAAATTCCAAGCTCCAAAACTATCAACCTAAAACAGCCTACATATTTATGCAATTTGGATTCAAAATGTCTTCCTAAACCTTCAACCAGAACCAAATAAAACTCAAAAACCAGAAACATGCAAGAACAGAAGAACATAAACCTTGTTAACACTTTTAGGAAATTTCAAAGCAAACTCAAATGCAAACATAACAACTTAAAGCAATCATCAACATGTGAACACATTCAAAACATTGCATTTAAACAACAAAAATTAATCCAGCAGGTCTCATGGATTATACTTTCAAGGTTTGCAAACATATACCTTCCAAGTTTGAAATCTTCCAAAAAGAATGGATTTCTAATGCTGCCTTCTTTGTTCCATCTCTGCAAACCTAGAAAAAATTGAATCCTTGAAATCACGAGCTTGATAGGATTGCTTAAACTTTCACAAAATTTATTTCTCCTTTACTTTTCCTCTCTTTCTTCCTCTCTTTTGCTCCTTTGATTACCTCTCCTTTTATAGGGGGTTCAGATCTGCTACGTGAGTTTGTTAGGGTTTCAACAAACCAAAACTAGGGTGGTTTTACCACAGGATCAATGGTTTTGGATTTAAATGGTTTTGTAACAAATTTGGTGGTCAAGGTGAAGTGTTTCTAGCCTTTTGATCTTGAGAGAAAGATTTTAAACCTTTGATGAGAACCCTCTTGGAGTTTTTAAGTGTGGTAACACAAAAGAGTTGGGCGGTTTTATGCAAATAGGTGTCTTAGTTAAGGCTAATTGTGTTGGCCACTTTCGTGGCTTCGCCGGAGCAACACCGACATCAACGTTACTTGAGACCACCTGATCATGGTAGAGGGGATGCATATCTTAATGTTGGATCCAATTTTGCTCAATTTGAAGGTCTATAGCTCCACACTTATTCATTTAAAAGTGTTAACCCGATTAATATAGAATCTGAAATCGCAGGGGTGGATGATCGTGGACAAGATGTTGCTAAGATCATTAGAGAAAATGGAATGTAAACGTTTGATTTCATGGAGATAGGGTTGTAAAGGAGGTGTTTCTTAGTTGAATGGTGGTGGTTACAACCTCAATAGTGGTCGATAGTGTCTACTCGATCAACCAAAACTATCGAAGAAAAAGGTGCACAGTAACTGAACGACGTCGCATAGGCTAAACCCTACAAATTAGGGTTTTTAAATTTGGAATTTGGCAAACTTCAATTTAATCCCTATTCTTCCCATTTCTCTTGATTTTACCTGTAAGTTCCTTCTCAACTCCTATTTTCATGCAATTTCACCCCTACAAAACTAAATTACTAGCCCTGAATTTGAGCCCCCTTTACAATTTGGTCCTTGGTTTTTTATTTGTTCAATTGGTTCCCAATTAACCATCAAACATTCAATTTTCTTCAATTTGGTCCCTAATTTCAACTATTTCAAACCCTGAAGTCTCGCGCTTCTTACAAGTTAGTGCTTGTTTTAAATTTCTTCAATCAAGTCTCTAATTGCTCATCAAACTTCAATATTTACACAATTAACCCTATGATTTGACCAAATTAACTCTTAAAATTTGGAATTTGACCCCTAGACTTTAATTTCTTCTAATTAAAGCCTAAATTGACTTCACGAACTAATTTTTCTTGCAATTAAACCCTCAATAAATTCAATTAAGCCCTCAATAAATTCAATTAAACCTTGAAAAAATCCAATTCAGTCTTGAAATATATAATTTTGAATTTTCCCCCTCAAAAATTGAATTCTCTTTGTTAACAGGGTCAAATTTTCCAATTTTGTATATTGTAACCCTCATCAACCAGTCTTTAGTAATTTCCTGGGAGTTCCGATATGTTCTTCAAAACTGATATATTATTTATATATATATATATATATATTGTTTTTCTTCTGATATTTTTTATTTTTTTATATTTTCTCTTTTCCCTTTTTTTTGAATTTTTTTATTTATGTCAGGCCCCAAAAAATAGGTAACAACAGATGCTCCCTCTTTACAATACTTATAGAGGAAAGACTTTTTAAGTGTTTTGCGTAGTATGTTTGTAAAGATGAATAGAAGGTTCTTCCATAACTAATCATCTCAAAGCTTTTATTTTGGATAACCTGAAACTTTATCTTTATAGCCATTCCCTTTAACTAGAACCAAAATGTTGTCTTCAGCTCGGTCAACTTGAATTCTCAATCTAGTGACCCCTTTTAACCAGAACCTTGGTCTTTATATTTAGCTTCCTTAACCTAAAATCCTAATTTGGTGATCTCTTTTAACCAGAAAAAAAAATGTTATCTTTATCTCGGTGAACTTGAAATCTCAATCTAGAGACCCCTTTTAACCAAAACCTTGATATTTGTTTTTAGGTTGGTCAACCTGAGATCCCAAATCGATGATCCCCTTTAACCAGGACCAGAAATGTTGCCTTCGACTCGGTTAATCTGAAATCTGAATTTAGAGACCTTATTTAACCAAAACCTTGGTCTTTGTCTTTAGCTCATTCAACCTAAAATCCTAATCTGATGATCCCCTTTAACTAAAACCAGAAATGTTATCTTCAGCTCGGTTAACCTGAAATCTTAGTCTAGAGACCCTTTTTAACCAGAACCTTGATCTTTATCTTTAACTGGATCAACCTGATATCCCAATCTATCGATTCCCTTTAACTGGAACCAAAATGTTGTCTTTAACTCGGTCAATCTAAAATCTCAATCCAGATACCCCTTTTAACCAAAACCTTGATCTTTGTCTTTAACTCAGTCAACCTGGGATCCCAATCTGGCGATCCCCTTTAACCATAACCAAAATGTTTGTCTTCTTTTTCAACTCAATTGACTTGAAACCCTGAATCTCAATAATCCCCTTCAACTAAAGCTTTCCAAAGACTCCTTCATTATTAGTCTTTTGATTTTTGTAAGTTTGATTTCTAGAATTTTTTCTGTAAAACAAAACTTGTACAATGTTTTGGGGTTAAATGCATGCATTCTTACCTGGTTTGGATATATAAGTCCCACCCTTTCTTTGATTTCCTATGAACTCTTTTTTTGGTGTGAGCTTGTTCATGTGTTAGAAATTGTATGATTGAGTTAGGATTTGTTTCTTGTGCTATCTTTCTTACCCATCATGTTTTTGGGAAGAAGTCTTCAGCTTTTATTTCTTGTTGGGCCCTTTCTTACCCAACTAAGTACATGCTTTGACACTGCTTTCTATAATGCTCTTGTCAATGTTTTAATTACCTTTTTTATTTTAAGGACTTTTTGGTTTTGTTCATAATAAAAAAATCTTTTCCAAGAAACAAATATTTAAAAGACTTGGTTTTGTTCATGAGAATTGAATTTTTTAATGTACGCATCAAAACAATTCTTTAAGCATTTTCCTTTAAGGTTTTATCGTATTTCAGAATATGGGTCGTCTTTAGGTTAGGCTTTTACAAGAGATGACTTTCTACTTTAGTTTTTTTTTTATAAAGGTTTCAAGTATTTACTTGAAAAATCTGCGTAGAATGCTAGAATTTATATTTTTCTTACATGGATAAAAGCGAGTCACTACTTATTTATCATGTCGTGTGAACAATAAGATCACCATTTATCAACCCAAGTTGTATGCGTTTGATTAGAAAAGACATCTAAAGGCACGTAACACAAACTATGGTTATGGGCTATGGAAGAAATAGATTTTTTTTTAGGCTCAAAAGGTGTTAAGGGTTAAAAGACTCAAGATCACTTTTCTTCTACTACCTCTTTTTCTTTTTGAAATAGTCTTATGGACTTTTTTTGGATAGACTATATTTCTTAATGAAACGTCCTATTTCAAGATCTTTGCCTCAGTCTTAGAGTCTCATCAAACCATCATTTTCTTTTATTTTCCATTCTTTTACTTTCTTCTTTTCCTTATTTTCTTATATATATATATATATATATATATATTGTTTCCTCTTTCTTATCATTCTCCTTTTATAATGTTGCCCCCTGGTATTAGGTTTTGACTTTCATAGATCAATGTGTGCATTTCAACATTTTGCTCATATTTTCTTTTGCTCCCAATATGAGGTGTGATCCTGGTCAAGGTTTTTGTGAAGAAAAACTTATCTAGGCTCAAATATGGATCACAAGGCAAGGGATAACAAAGATGACCTTTTTTCTTATTACAAACAAACATTGTTAGTATTGATAAATCTTGTCCTTTTTTTAAAAGAACTTATGGGTGATTATAGAGTGGCTACCAACCATTTATCCATGCAATTCAAAATGTTATTCAGAGACAGGGCTTTATCTTATAGTTGGCTTTTGTTTGTTTTGCTTGGTCACCTCTTAATCGAGAATTGCTTAAAAACTTATCTTGAGCGTTTTTATGACCCATTTCTGCACAAGACCATTTCTTTTAAGATCTTTCTTTTAGGAAAAGGATTCCAAATGTTTTGAGATCATGTGATTAAAAGAAAAGAAAAGAAAAGAAAAGAAAGGTTCTTTATATGAAGAATTCATGGCCAAACTTTATTTTTATTGACTTAGAAGAAAATGAACACATTATACATAATACCTTTTTTTATAGAATTAGAATTCACAAGTCTAGCTAGATCTTCTCCATTCATTCTAGACAACTTAAAATGCCTAATGAGAAAGCCTTCTTCACTACATAAGGGACCTTATAGTTTGACGCATATTTGCTCTAATCCTCTCATGGTAAAGACAATATTTTCTTCAGTACTAAATCTCCTTCCTAGAATATTTGAGGTCTAACCTTCTTGTCATATGCTTTGGCAATCTTTTTTTTTTTTTGTAATGTTGATGGTGACAAATTATAGCTATCTTTTTCTCACTTATCAAGTTTAGTTATTCATCTCTCACTTTGGCCCACTCAGCTTTTTTCTAGCTCTGAATTTATTTATCAATACTCTTAATAAGGGGATTTCTACTTCCAAAGACATCACCGTCTTCATTTCATATACCAAGAAATACAGGGTAGCTTATGTTGAAGTTCTGACTATAGTGCGGTATATATGGAGGGAAAATGACAACATCCCATGCCAATCTTTGTAAGTGATCACCATTTTCTGAATAATCTTCTTGACATTCTTATTGGCAGCTTCTACAATGCTGTTCATTTTTTGTCTGTATGGTGAGGAATTGAAATGTTTGATTTTTCGCTTGGCACGAAGCTCTACTATCATCTTACAATTAAAGTTCTAAGTATTGTCAGCAACTATCTTTCCTGGTGGACCATATCAACAGATCAAGTCATTTTATATAAACCTTTTCACCATCTTCTATGTTATATGAGTATATGAATTGGCTTCTACCCATTTTATAAAATAGCCAATAGCCACGAGGATGGATCTATGCTCATTGATGGCTTTCGGGTTAACAGGCCTCATCACATCAATTCCCTACATTGCAAATGGCCATGAAAATGTTAGATTAAACAAAGAAATCAAAGGTGCATTGATCTTATCACTATATACCTAACACTTAAGATATTTTTCTAATATAGTTGTAGTATCTTTCTAATATCATTCAAAAATAGCCAACCCTTTGTATTTTCCTTGCCATCATATGCCCACTAGCATGAGTTGAGCATATCCCTTTATGGACTTTTTGCAATGCAATTCTAGCGTTAGCCTCATTCAAGCATCTTTGCAAGGTTCCATCGAATGATCTTTTGTATAAAACTTCTCCATCTAAGTAGAAATCCATTGCCAATCTTCTTAAGGTTTTCCTATCTGCCTTGGAGGCTCCAACGAGATATTCCTGGTTTTGCACAAAATTCTTGATATCATAGTACCAAGGGTTTCCATCCATCTCTCCTTCAACTGAGCAATAATGAGCTAGGAAATTTCTGATATCAATGTGTATTGGTTGTAACTTATGTCCAAAATCAATTATGGCCATGACAGCCAGTGTAGCCAAAACATCAGTAAAATGGTTCCCTTCCCTTATTAAATGGGTGAACTCTATCTCTTTAAACTCGTCTGCTAGTTTAGATAGATATTCTTGGTAGGGTCTCAGCTTTTCTTCCTTGGTTTGCTATTCTCCTTTCATTTGACAAATAATTAGCATTGAATGACCATATAAATCTATCTTTTTTTATTTTAAGCTCTAATACAACTTCCAAACCCAGGATACAAGCCTTATACTCAGTTATATTATTGGTGCATTCAAATTGTAGTTTAACTAAAATCAGATACTACTTCTTATCAGGAGAAATTGTTACTATGCCAGCTCCATTTCCATGTACATTTACTGCCCCATCAAAATACATGGTCCACCAATCTATCTTCTTTTATTCTTCATCAATTAACAATATGTTTTCATCAGGAATATCAAATGGCTCATAATCTTTAATGGCATTGTTAGCCAAATAGAACTTCCCATCTTGCAATTTTACTTGATAAATAAGGCTTGTCACATATATATCTCAAGGATCAACCTTGGAGATCAACCACGTATTATGATACAACATATAATGTCATGATCTTTTTTCAACCCACACTAGTGCACAATATAACTTTTTTATCACCGCGTATCTAGACTCACATTCTGTGAATTTCTTACTTAGGTAATAAATGGCTTTTTCTTTCTTTCTGGTTTCATCATGCTAGCCTAGTACACATCCCATAACTGCTTCATTTACTGTCAGATATAGTTTCAAAGGTCTTCCTGATACTAAAGGAACAAGCAATTGTAGGTTTTGTAAGTACTACTTGATTTTATTGAAAGATTCTTCACACTCCTCGTTCCAAGTATCATGATTCTTTTTCCTCAATAGCTAGAAGATAGGCTCATATGTTGTTATTAGCTGGGATATGAACTGGGCAATCTAATTCGATTCCCTTAAGAATCCTCTCACCTTATTTTCTATCTTAGGAGATGGCATAGATTGAATGGCCTTCACTTTATCAGGATCCACCTTTATTCCTCTGTCACTCATTATGAATCATAGCAACCTACCGAACTTAACTCCAAATGAACATTTTGCAGGGTTGAGCCTTAGTTTGTACCTCCTTAATCTCTCGAACAACTTCCTTAAAATATAGACATGACTCTCTCGTTTTATGGGCTTGATAATCTATATACACCTCAATTTCTTTATGCATCATATCATGAAATAACATCACTATAGTCCTCTAGTAAGTGGCCCCTGCATTCTTTAGTTCGAATGGCATCACCTGTAATAGAATGTTCCCTACAGCATGATAAAAGTTTTTTTTTCTTTATCTTCCGGAGCCATTTTTATCAGGTTATACCCTGAGAAGCCATCCATGAAGGAATAAATAAAACTACATACAACATTGTCGACCAAAACATTTATATGTGGCAAAGGAAAGTCATCTTTGGGGCTAGCCTTGTTTAAATCCTTAAAATCCACACAGACTATGATCTTTCCCTCCTTTTTTGTTACGATAACTACATTAGATACCTATTGTGGATATTTAACTACTTTCAAAAAACCAGCATCCCATTGCTTTTAAATCTATATCTTGACCTTGATCGGGATGTCAAGATGAGTTCTTCTCAACTTTTGTTTGAAGAATTTGCATCTTTCTACCAGTGATATTCTATGTACTACGATATCCATATACAAACCAGGAAAAAACATATGTATACTCCTATAATAGGGTGATCATTTCTGCTCTATCTTTGGGAGTAGCTAAGGCTTATATTTTCAGTTCCTTCTTAAGTTGATCATTACCTATATTTATGGTTTCAAGTTCTTTTGTAGTGGGCTTCTAGGTCTATTCATGTTGCTCCATTTATTTTGTGAATTCCCTGATATCATTTGTATCCCCTTCTTCTTTTTCCATAGCTATTATATATTCGTTATAGTTTGGTTATTCATTCTTTTTACAAGGTGTACATGGTGTTATATAAATTCATATTGACATCTAAGCCATAAATGTCAACCAGGAAAAAAAACAAAGCAAACAAAAGCAACAAAAAAATACATATTAAGAATTGCAATGCTAAGTTACATTTTAAACACCAATAGAGCTTCCTGGGTCACCTAGTTTTGAAAATTCTCGCCTTTAGCCAGCTTTCATATGAAGGTTTTAGCGGAGACTTCTTCTAGAGTGTGGATGGTTAGTTGCAGCAGCACTTCATCTTCCTTTCCAGACTATATCTTTTCATCATCCCCTTTGACCTTATCTTCCTCCAAGGTGTTTATGTTCATATTTGAGAGATCCTAACCAAGGCTTTCCAGTCCTTTATTAGGTTGCATTAAATATGCAGCCTTCGGTAATGAAACCCTAAGGGGAGGAATTATTAGCTCTTCCTCTTTTGACTCTTTTCTCACAATTCTGGTCATTCTTCTTTCTCATCTCACACTAGTAAACCATATGTAATCCTCCTTTTTAAGCTTATATTTGAGCTCGAATCTTTGATCAACACATTTGACCTTTATAAGATTGACTCTTTCTGGCTTTCCGGTGTTAGGATCACGTTGAAATGGAATTCCATGTTTCAAGAAGCATTTAGTTATCATCTTCACTGTTTCTGAAACCCTTGGTCTTCTCAACACTGTGCTCTCAGGAACTCACTTAGTGTTTACAATTTCAAAAGCATGAATGTCCCTATTTTTGCAATCTCCTACTTCTATGAATGGTACAACCATAATTTTTTTCATGGAAACTATCTTACAGCCTTGACAATCACCAACATCCCATTCATGATGTACTTCAAATACTGGTGTAATGATGAGGTTACTGCCCCAACTACATGAATCCAAGGCCTTCCCAATAACATGTTAGAGAAAGGGTGGATATCTATAATTTGTAATGTCACCAAGAACACTTATGGCCCCATATATAGTTCCACTTCCAAAATCCCAATTATCTGTCTAGGTAAGCCATCATGTGATCTCACCATTATAATGCTAGGTTTTATGTGCGATTCATCAACATGCGTTTCTTTTAGCATATTTTTTAGCAACATATTGAGGGTTAAACCATTGTCTATAAAAACTTTACCTATAAGGCAGTCTTTGCACCTGATAGTGATATATAGGGGCTTGTTGTGTCTAGTTCCCCTAGCATCTAGTTCATCCTCTATGAAGTACAGGTAATTGGTTGCATAAATCCTCCCTACCAGATGTTATATAGTTTTTTGGTCAATGTCTTTAGGCATATAAGCCTTATTCAACACCTTTTACAAGGCATTTCAGTGTGGTTCAAAGCTGAGTATCAAGGATATGAGGGGGATCCTAGTTGAGGTTTTTTTTAGTTGATCTACTATGCAGTATTCACTGTGCTTTATCAACTTCAAGAATTTATTTGATTCTTCTTCAGTCACAAGTTTGTTAACCTTAAGTTCCTTGTCAAGATCTACTACTTCCTTGCCTTTAGTTTTTTTTAGCGCTTCAGGCGTGAAGTAACGACAACTCCAGGTCAGCCTAGTGATCTCAGCTTGGAACAAAGGAGCATGAGTTTTGACATTAGCGATATAGCCATAATTGTAAAGTGTCACATTATGATTTTCCTTATTTGCGCAAGATGGTTTACTCAAGAGCAGTTTGGGTGGCCTATTGACTATTGGATAGACCCTACATACCTCTAACGGTTTCTCTTGACTTTCCATCATCCTTACCTTATTGCCAAACTCCATACTCTTACTCCTTAACTCTCTCATGGTTAGCATTCTTGCCACCTTTTGGCGGAACTCAACACATTCTTTTTTTTTTAATCAAAATGTAAGTATGAATTAAAATCAAAGTAATCATGATAAAGAGCTAGCAAGTTCATATACATGTATAAATATACAGGAAGCAACAAGGGAACAGGCTCCCAATAAAAAATACAATGACATAAACAACAAAGGAACACGCTCCCAAAAACAAGCCATGCAAGACTCAACACCCGGAGAGAAGAATTGGTTAATAAAACTCGCAATGGTCACTTTTCTCCAAGTGATGCTCATCATTTCTTTTCAAATATCCTGATTCTACAAGCATGTTGTACAATATTTTCATAGATACCTTCAGCACCTTGTCTTTACTCTCAACTTCCATCATACCTACTCCATTGTTTCCTGTGGCATGGTTAGGTAATGGATTTGAATTCAAGTTGGGAAAATCTTTAAAACTTACCCATCATTGATGAGCTCCAACAACCTTTTCTTAAAGGCATAACAAGTTTCAATATTATAGCCAAGATTGTCAGCGTGGTATTCACAGGTCAAATCTAGCTTATACCAGACGAGAAATAGTGGTTAGATTGGTGGGACAAAGATAGGAGCTATATGCCCAATACTTAATAGCTTGGCATACAAATCTTTCATAAGCATAGGTAGAGGTGGTAATTGTTCTAGGGTATTTCTTATGTTTTGTTTTTAGTGGTTGTTTTGGTTATTTGCTTTATTGGTTTGATTTAGGGCAAAAGGCTTGGTGAAGTTAACGCTGGTAACCTGAGAGCTAAGTGTTTGGGGGTTATAGTAGTTTACTTTTTTACTCTTATACCCTCATTTCAAGTTGTTCACATCATTTTCCCTTTTTCTTTTCAACAAAACCTTTCTTCTCCACCGGTTCAAATATGCACCCAGACTTAATCCCTTGCTCTATTCTTTCAGCATTACGTACAACATCATAGAAATGCTAAGATGAGCTACTCATTAAATGCTCATAATAGGGGGATTTGAAGGCATTGGAAAACAAAATCACCATCTCCATCTCTATTAAAAGGGGTTAGACATGTATGGCCTCGTCCCGCCACCTTTACACAGAAGCCCTTAGTGACTCTTGGGTTATTTTCTCTATTGACATTAGGCTCGTTCTATCGGAAGCAATATCTAAGTTGAATTTGTATTACTTAAGAAAAGCTTCAACCAAGTCTTTCCAATTCTTGATCCTGCTATTATCTAGTCTCATATACTAGCTCAGGGCGGACCCTATGAGACTATCCTGAAAAAAATAGATCAGTATCTTATCATCATGAATTACCTCGACTATTTTGTTGAAGTAGGACTGGAGATGAGTGTTCGGCCATTCTAAACTAGTGAACTTAATGAAATCATGTACCTTTAAACTAATTATCCCCGTTAAGTTTGGAAATAAAACTACCCTAAAGATTCTCAAATAGAGTATTATGTCCCTTTCCTCAACAAATCTGGAGTCATTTTTTCTTCTTTCGAATATTTCTTTGATCATCTTCTACTTTAAGCCACTAGTACTTTTCTCTAATATCTTATAAAGATCTGGAACCTTGATCAACTTAACCAATTTAGTTAGCACTTTGTTAGTGGAAGTAGGTTTTGTATAGATTTTGGGGAAACTCGGTGAGTAAACCATACTTTTTCAGGGTAGGGCACATGTCTACGTTCCCAAAAGTGAAGCACCAGTATTTGGGGCCCAAAAAATACATCAAAGCTTTAATGGTTGAATTCTAAATAGACGTCCTCGTGATTTTCACTATCCTCCAATATTTCTTCAAAAACTCATCTTTGCTGATGCTCTTCACATGTGAGAGGAGCTTTTTTAAGTCATTTCTAGAGCAACTCACATTTCTGATGGATGGTAATTTATTATTATCTAGTCTCAGGCAATCCCCTTCTAATAGCTGTAGGGATTCAGATTCCAACCCATATTCGACATAAGTCATTTCTCTAATAGTGGCCATGCTATCAGTCTAAAGTCCTATAATGCAAGATGTTTAGGGTTAAGCATGTCTTAATGTAACATTGTTTGTTCCAGTGACATACATCTTATAGGCAGGTCTTATGTCCTTTTACATGGGACATGGGGTAGGCTTACTACTTGCTCTCTAAAAAAAGGTCACTTGTTGTCCTAGTGATTACCCACGTGAAGGCAATATGGGGGCTTAATAGGTAATGAGATGACATGTATACCAATCACTACCAATCTAATCACTTAGCAAAGAGTTAGATGGTTTCACGAACTTAAACCCTAATTGAAAGTCATAGGATAAGCCGTTACTCCCCCACCTAACCTGAAGTTTCCATGTGAGTGCATTACGAAGAGATATATCATAAATAAACTAGTGATGCATGAAGACATTCATCCATATCCAATATACATGCATGGACATGAGTAAATATGTTAAAGCATAAATAAAATGAGATAAGCCAAATGTGAAAATTTAAACACATCAAAAACAAATAAACCACATAAAACACAAAGCTTAGTCTGATATTGTTACAAACAATATTGTATTTAGTGGAGTCATTATTCTGTCACACGTGGACACGCGGTGTCAGGGGGTCAAGGAATCGCCACCTAGTTGTTTAGTTCAGGGTCGCTAGGAAACCCGAGTGTATTGGTCTTATTAGAGATTCAAAAGGTAAGGGACTTGTTGTGGCCATGGAAGGTATTAGCACCCTCAACACCTCTTATCTAAGGTAGATTGTATTGTGTGATTTGAATGTGGTTTAAAGGTTTTGATGTGTTCCTAACCGGTGGTCTGTTTATGACTTAGGATGATGATTTATTCATGTGAATAAATTTAGCATTTTGAATTTATTATGGGCTGGTGCGCCTAAATGAATTTTTATAGAAAGGTTTTTCGCAATTCATATATTGCGATAAGAAAATACTCCCAATTAAAATTGGTGAGTATTTAAATTAATTCTGAGAATTTTCTGGTCAATTTCTAACATTTAAATATCAGCATACTTGTAGGTCCAGCATTTTATACCAGAATATAAAGCTTTAATTCCATGAATTAAAATTTCAGGGGTTATTAAAATATTAGCTAAGTTCTCACAGATACAATAAAGTGGTTATTAAATTCAAAATGAGTGAATATATATATATATATAATACTAAAACACACCATATATATTTTTGGGGAGAAAATATGATTTTTATATTTTTTTAGAGACTTGGTCGTATACAATATGCAAAAAGATTTATTATTATTATTATTATTATTTTGCATTTTTGTAAGGCAATGTTTGGCAAAAAAATCCTATTTCCCTTGAAATAAAAACTACTCAGAACAAACCTTAGGAGTGTTTGTCAAACACACCCTTAAACCAAAAAAACTACAAACCAAACAGGACCTAATGACTGACCTTGTTTTGACCCAGCTGGGTTGACTTGAATGGACTGACCTGACTAAGGGTTAACCCGACTAGGGTTGACACGACTGATGTTGACCCGACTAAGTTAACCTGACCGAGTTAACCCAAAAACAAACCAAAATAAAGACCCAAACCCAAAACAAATTCAACATAAGTAAAAACATAAAAACATAAAAAATTCTCAAGAAAAATGGATCAAACACAGAAAGTATGAATAACACTCAAACTTAAACCCAGCAACGTGAACGTCAAACCAAACCACATTTCAAGCAATAAAAAACAAGGTTTTAATCACAATAAAGCATAGATTAAGAATCAAGTGTCAGTTTGATTTGATTTGATTATTCCTCAAAAATCATGATTCTGTCAAAAATAGGTTTTGATTCAAAACCGAAACTCTAAGATTAAAATCTATAAAAACATGTTATTAATGCTTGAAAACTCTAGATTATTTACTAATAATGAGATACAAATTTACATAAACCAGAATTGAAATAAAACAAGACTTAAAACTAGCACATAAGCTCCAAAACTGTCAACCTAAAACAACCTGCATATTTATACAGTTTGGATTCAAAATGTCTTCCTAAACCTTCAACTAGAACCAAATAAAACTCAAAAACCCTGAACAAAAGAACATCAACCTTACTAACAGATTTTGGCAAATTCCAAATCAAACTCAAAGGCAAATATAATGTATTAAATCAATTATCAACATGTCAACACATTCAAAACATTGCATTTAAACAACAAAAATCAATCCAACAGGCCTCATGGACTCCATTTTCAAGGTTTGCAAATACATTTCAAGCTTGAAATCTTCCAATAAGAATGGATTTCTAATGCTTCCTTTCTTTTTCCTTCTCTCTAGACCCAACAAAAACAAACTGAATCCTTGAAATCATGAACATGATAGGATTGCTTCAACTTTCACCAAAATTTCTTTCCCCTTTGTTTTTTCTCTCTTTCTTCCTCCCTTTTGCTCCTTTGATTACCTCTCCTTTTATAGACAGATTCAGAGCTTCTAGATGAGTTTGTTAGGGTTTTAACAAACCAAAACTAGACTGGTTTTACCATAGGATCAATGGTTTTGGATTTATGTGGATTTGTAATAAACTTTAAGGTCAAGGTGAAGTGTTTCTAGCCTTTTGATCTTGAGAGAAATGTTTTAAACTCTTGATAAGAACCCCTTAGATTTTTTAAGTGTGAACATACGAAAAAGTTGGGTGATTTTGTGCAAATGAGTGTCTTAGTTAAAGCTGACTAGGTTGGCTACTTTCGTGGCTTTGCCAGAGCAACACCAACGTCAACATTGCCTGAGACCACTTGATCATGGTAGAGGGGGTACATATCTTTATGTTGGATCTAATCTTGCTCAATCTGAAAGTCTGTAGCTCCACATTCATTCGTTTGAAAGTGTCAACTTGATCAACATAGAATCTGAAAACATAAGGGTGGTTGATTGTGGACAAGATTTTGCTAAGATCATTAGAGAAAATAGGATGTAAATGTTTGATTTCATAGAAATGGTGTTGTATAATGGAGGTGTTTCTCAGTTGAATGGTGGTGATTACAGTCTTAAAAGTGGTCAGAAACACCATATTCACCTACCTGAAAGTGCCTACTCGATCAACTAAAACTACCGAAATAGAAAGTGTATAGTATCTAAACAACGTCGTATAGGCTAAACCCTACAAAACTCAATTTAATCCATATTCTTCTCATTTCTTTTAATTTGGGATTTGGCAAACTTCAAATTAATTTTTATTCCTCTCATTTCTTTTAATTTTACCCTTAAGTTCCTCCTCAACTCCTAATTTCATTCAATTTCATCCCTACCTAACTCAATTGCCAACCCTAAATTTGAGAACCTTTTACAATTTGGTCCTTGGTTTTTTATATATTCAATTGGATCCCAATTAACTATTAAACTTTAATTTTTTTTCAATTTGGTCCCTGATTTTAATGATTTCAAACCCTGTAGTCTCATGCTACTTACAAGTTAGTCCTTGGTTTTGAATTTCTTCGATCAAGTCCCTAACTGCTCATTAAACTTTAATATTTATGCAATTAAGCTCCTAATTTGACCAAATTAACTCTTAAAATTTATAATTTGACTCCTAGACTTTAATTTCTTCCAATTAAAGCCGAAATTGATTTCAAGAATTAATTTTCCTTGGAATTAAATCCTCAATAAATTCAATTAAATCCTTCGCTTTAGCTAACCACCTACATGATCCAAATTCAAATACTAGATGATGATTGACCTCTTTTTATCTAGATTGTTAGTGAAAGAGAAAAAGAGCAATTCAGTGAATCCAGAAGAGTCCAGCAGTAGGAAAACTGGATCTCTCTGAAGAACAAAATGCAGATCTAGTCCGCAGCCCCCCACCTCCACAGCCACAACATGGAGAAAAATTCCAATTGAGTCCTTAAACATACAATTTTGAATTTTCCTTCTCAAAAATTGAATTATCTTTGTCAACAGGGTTAAATTTTCCAATTTTGTATATTGTGACCCTCCTCAACCAATTTTTGGTAATTTCCCGAGAGTTCCAACATGTTCTTCTCAACTGATATATATATATATATAGTTTTTCTTCTGACATTTTTTATTTTATTTTATTTTTGTATTTTCTCTTTTTCTTTTTTTTTTAATTTTTTTTTGTGGGGCCCTAAAATGGGGTAACAACATAACTTGCTAGTATAATCATTCTTTTCTTATTAATATATTTTTCTCAACCAAAAAATATTAACCTTTTTTAGGAATGCACTTCATTTAATAAAAATTAAAGGCAATTAGAATAAATATTCAAGAAAAAAACTAAATGATCCAAATTAAAGATGAAAATGGCATCTCTTTAATTAAAACCTCTTTAACCTATAAATGAAATTCCTCTTCTTTTTTTGCAATTAATTTATCCTAATATTTATTCGTTGAAACAAAACGATTATCAAAATAATAAAAGTAAATTTAATAAAAAAAATGGTGGTTTCATTATTATTTCATGGATGTATTAAAAATACATGAATAATACACTAACAAGTTTTAGATTTTTTATGCAAACATGAGATAATAAAAAAAATTGTGAAGAAAAGAAAAAATCTAAATCTAAAAAAAATACAAATCTCGAGGGCTATAAAAAGCTCGATAATTTTATACAAAAAATATAACTATATTCTTAAAAATTATGTTTTTAATATATTTTATAGTTATTTATTTTCATGAGATTAATTAAAAAAAACAATAAAGTGCATAATGGGTTGAATATACAGAGGTTATGCTTCTGAGGCTAGGTTTCCGGTCTATTTAAAGAAAAGTCTACGCACATGACCAAGCCAACATGCGTAGCCCTTTTTTTTTGGTATAAGGGCCAACAACCAATTTTTCTTAAAAAAAAAAATGAAAGTAGATGTCACATCGTCTATGATGGCTAATAACATGTTTGCTAGCCTAGTTTTCTACTATAAACGATGTGGTTGGAAAATTAGGATGAGATTTTTTGGACCAAAAATTTTATTTTTCAATTTTCATTTAAAAACACCTGATAAACATCCTTATCATGTCAATAAATCAATATTTCAACTTAAAACACTTCAAAATATGTCCAAAAACACAAAATCAAACAGGAAAAAAAAATTCTCTTTCAACCCTGATATATTTTTGTCATGCAAAATAAAGGTCTAAAAACACTTCAATTAAACTTCTCTCATCGAATGGAACCCGTTAACACCAAGATTTTTTTTAAAAAAAATGTGATCAATTGATAATTTCCTCTCTCTTCTGTTGTTTTCTAGTGAGTTTCTCTTCCCTCACTCCAATCTAAGGACTATAAAATAAACAAAATAAACTTTCAAGCTAAAACTAAAATTTTAAAACTACAGGGAATAAATTGAGAAAGATAGGAACATAAATGGTCTGGAAAGTACTTTTTTTTTATTTTGATCATGACCATGATTTTTCTCTATGATTTACATTTTGATACTTTTTGTTTTTAATCTAGTATTTTCTTTTTAATTTCAAACTATTTTAAATGAAATTATGCGCAAAAGATTCAATAAGAAAAAAAACTTAAGAATGAAAATCGAAAAAATAAAATAATGGTTACTCCCTTTAATATATTTAGTAATTGTACAACTTTTTGTTGTTATTTTAGGCACAAATGTCTTGTTGTTGTAATTTTAGTAGCCTTTAATTATTGTTTGTAAAAAAAAAAGGTGACAAGAAAAATAGAAACGACAAAACATTAAATAACAATATCTCTTTAAATAAAAACAGATCAGTACTTATATTCTTTTACTGCATAGGTGTAGGTGTTATGTGGACCTGTACCCTACTTTAATCATCTTGGATTTGGATTCAAAACAAGATTGGTTCCGAGAAATGTAATTGTTTCTACACACGCGCGCAGTCTTCCATTAAAAAATTTGAGAGGATATAACTGTTAAAATTTTAAATTTATATTTTAGAGGATATTAGTTTGAGTTTTATAAATTTTATAATTATTAGAAATTTAAATAGTTATTAATTTTAAAATTTAAAAAATTAATCGAGATATATACAATTTAATTTAAATATCAATATTAATAATAAAAAAACTAGTCCGTGAAAAACACATAATTAGGAAGAATAATAGTAATAATAGTAATAAAAAGTAATTCCCATATCTAGTCTAGTCTAGTCTAGTTATTATAGCTTACCGCTGCTTGCAGATGCTAACCCAACAATGGCCGATCTTCCTCGTTAAAAGTAAAACTCTTTTCTGCTACATTCACTCCAAGTTGTGCCATCGGCTGAATCTGCCAGACCAACATCCCTACGGAACGAATCCATGAGCTGCTGGGTCCTCTTTCCCAACTTCATTCACTTGTAAAATATACGGTAACTTTCTGGAAGTTAATTTTCCTATTTTTTACACAAACAAACATAATACGTACGTAAATCTTCAAAGAACTTCTTGAAGATTAATGGCGGGAATTGATCTAGAAGGCACGTGCATGATGATACACAGATATCAAGCACCATTGAAACTCAATTAGCAAAGAGGTTAATGCAATATCTAAATGAAACATTCCTAAATATGGAATTTAGAATTAAAAAAACAAGTCATCAAGTCCTGGGGGAGGCAGAAACCAATTACCAGGGATACTTTAGAAAATTCTTTCTATATTATAAATAGATTTTGTACTGTGAAAAATGACGACGTTATCCTTCATTTTATCATTAGTAAAATCACTATCATCCTACGTCATTAATTTCTTAGTATATCGTATGGTGTAGAAAGAACTCAGGTACAAGGAGGAGGAGGAGGAGGAGGAGAGTGAGTGAATTTTTGTTTGGCTGGTTGGAGGGATTCGAGGAAGGAAGGAAAAAATGTCAATCCTCTAACCAAAGCCCCTATTGGTCCACGTGGCAAGCACGAGTAGTTTCCCCTCCCCAAATCGACTACGGCTGCTTGTTCCATCTCTAGATTTTGAAATGAAAACACCAATATGTTTCACTCAAATCTGTCCTTTGCAAAGGCCTTGTCTATATATGATTCACCCCTCCACATGTTTTTATGATGGAGCTTCCACCACCACCACCACAACCATCAAGAAGCACGAGTATCATTGCCATTATATATCTTCTTTTGCTCTTCTTTCCCTGTCTCTCAGACTATTTTTTCTCTGCCACTGCATTACAGGAAAACTCATGTCTGCCACTTGGTACTGCCATATATCCTAGACCCCGTTTGTTCTTCAGCTGCTTGTCCTTCTTGTTTACTTTTTTACTTCTTTGTTCAAACAGGACTGAAAAGTCCCCCCTTCACCTTTTTCCTGCTTCCATATCAATCCTTAAATGACGCGCTACTTCGATTAACTTTCTTGCAGAATCATTTCCAACATGTCGAGAGTCTTGAGAGAGTTAAAGAAAAGGTGATTGAAAAAGAAGACATAGCCCGTGTCACCACTCAAAAGCTTCAGTATATATAAACACACGCACACATACACAGACACAGCCAGCCATTCACAACAAATTCATCCCCACAAAATCTTGAGAGAGAGTACCCTTGAGAATTCAAGCAACCAGTGATTAATTAAGATGGCATTTTCCAATGCCAAGAACTTCTTCCAACGCTTCTGTTCCGTAGAGGTTCATGTGGAGGGTGTTTCTCATGGCAGCTTCTTCTCGAGCGATCTCCTACCATCCCTGGGAGCCCGGATAAATCGGGCAACCAAACTTCGAAGATACATAATTTCCCCTTACAATTCCTGTTATAGGTGATTAGAATTGATCACTCTATATATTATAATAATTATTTCCAGTTTTATTACAGCTGCCTTCTAACAAGTCCCTTTCATTACAGGGCTTGGGAGATGTGGCTGGTTGTTCTAGTCGTTTACTCTGCCTGGATCTCTCCATTTGAGTTTGCTTTCCTAACATCCAAGAAAGATGCCCTCTTCATCTTTGACAACATTGTCAACGGTTTTTTTGCTGTTGATATTGTTCTCACCTTCTTCGTTGCGTGTCTCGATAGCCACTCTTACCTCCTTATCGACGACCCTAAGAAGATAGCAATAAGGTAGCCAAGCGTCCTGCAGCAGCATTTCCTCCACAATTAATGCATGCTTCTTCTCAACTAAGCAATCACTCAAATCCAACCTTTTGCAGGTACATATCAACGTGGTTTATTTTCGATGTCTGCTCGACAGCCCCATTTCAGTCTCTTAGTCTCCTGTTCAGAAATCATGGTAATGGACTTGGTTTTAACATCCTCAGCATGCTCAGACTTTGGCGTCTCAGACGAGTCAGTGCCTTGTTTGCAAGGTTTGTCACCAGACTCCAATGATTTCATTTTTCTTGGGAATTTCGTAGTTTTATAATGGAAGAATTGGAGAGTTGAGGAGCTTTTCTGTTTTCTTCCTATATAGACTTGAGAAGGACATCAGGTTCAACTATTTTCGGACTCGGTGCACAAAACTTGTTTCTGTAAGTCACAAACACTTCCAACTTGTTCCTTTCCAGTAAACACTAATTAAATAGGCTAGCTAACTTATTAGTAATATTTCTAATCTCCTTTCCCTTGTGGTTTATTTCAGGTAACCCTGTTTGCAGTACACTGTGCTGGATGCTTTAACTATTTGATTGCAGATAGATACCCTGATCCGAAGAGAACCTGGATCGGTGCAGTAAACCCAAATTTTAAAGAGGAGAGACTCTGGAATAGATACGTGACAGCAATGTACTGGTCTATTACCACATTAACCACAACTGGTTATGGGGACCTGCATGCTGAGAACCCCAGGGAGATGCTTTTTGACATTTTTTACATGCTGTTCAACTTGGGTTTGACCTCATACCTCATTGGAAACATGACAAACCTTGTAGTTCACTGGACCAGCCGCACAAGGAACTTTGTGAGTTCTCTCACTTGTAGCTTTCTCGTTTTCCAATTTCCAACTAGGTTTCCACCTTCCTAGATTATGCATGAGCTAAATGGATTCAATGAAATCACAAATCCTTGTACAACAGATCTGTCGTGTCTGCTCCTTGGCTCACCAATTTTATGTGAAGACTTCAGAAATCCTACTAAAACACAACAGGATTCACCTACTCCTTGAATGTCAATAGTAGTGATCCAATATAAATCACTTGTTAAGCAACACTTTTGTCTACTCCTTGAACATTCCATCACATGAGTAGCCTCATTACAGCTGTAAATTTAATTTCGCAGAGAGACACAGTCAGAGCTGCTTCAGAATTCGCTGCACGAAATCAGTTGCCTCCTCGCATACAGGAACAAATGTTGTCACACATATGCCTCAAGTTCAAAACAGAAGGATTGAAGCAGCAAGAGACCTTAAATGGTCTGCCAAAAGCCATTCGTTCAAGCATTGCAGACTATCTCTTCCATCCTATTGCTCAAAGAGCTTATCTCTTCCGAGGGGTTTCTCAGGACTTCCTTTTCCAACTGGTAAGACTTCACATGTACACATCATTCTTTTTCTCCCCTCCCTCTTCTTAAGCCAAAAATATGACCTGCTGGAATCATATACGGGTAAAAGATAAACAACAACGGGCGGGAGGCAGTAGTTTCCTTATAGAAGAGGGTTAGTGGCAAGTTGAGCATCAATGTTTGCCCAGTTTCAGAAGACTGATGAAATTTACTTCATAAAAGGTTTCAGAAATGGAGGCTGAATATTTTCCACCCAAGGAGGATGTAATTCTGCAGAACGAAGCTCCTACAGATCTCTACATACTCGTCTCGGGAACAGTGGTGTGTAAACTTGATTTTGTTGTCATTCATTACCTCTAAATTTCAGAATGTTTTACTAACATTAGCTGTATGGGAAAACCATTCCTTGTTGCAGGATTTGATATTGTATGTTGATGGACGTGAAAAGGTACTTGTGCCAGCTCTTTCAAAGTCACATATTTCCCATAGATTAAACAAACAATAAGGTTAAAGTTTAATTACATCCTCTATACAGGTTATTGGGAAAGCAATAGCAGGAGACACGTTTGGCGAGGTTGGAGTTTTATGTTCCAGGCCGCATCCTTTCACAGTTAGAACCAGTGAGCTTTCTCAAATACTACGACTGAACGGAACTGCTCTCATGAGCACCATAAAAGCGAATCCAGAAGATGGGCGCGTCATAATGAATCATCTTTCCATGGTATATGATTTAATAAAGCTTCTCGAGTTGTAAGATCTTTGCTAACTTCTTTTCTTTTACCCTAGCTGAACGTTGGTATTTTATCCTACCCATTTACAGAAACTGCGGAGGCCAGAAAGCATGGATTCTGAATCCCAAAACATAGAAGAATGGTGTTCTAAGAGAGGGTGTAAAGATCATATGCACGGAGATCTATCAGTGAACAAAGCAAGAGAGACGGATTCCCAGGGATCAAAGGCTACAAGAAAGAGTGAATTAGGCAAAGGTTATGATTGTACCAGACATGAAGGGTTAGTAACAGCAGTTGAGGACAGCGAAACGGCTCTTCATGCTGCTGTTTGCGAGGGGCATATTGAAATGGTTAAGATTTTGCTTGAAGGAGAAGCAAACATAAACAAACCAGATGCCAGAGGATGGACCCCAAAAGCTCTAGCCGAACAGCAAGGAAATAAAAGCATACATGATCTCTTACTAAATTACGAAAATAGGAATATATTAAGTGAACATAGAATAGATTTTATCGAGTCAGAAAATGTAGGTGACACCGAGAAAAGTCAAGGGAAACATGAAGGAAACAAGGCGCTCACAAACTCCAGCTCATGCATTTCTAGGTGTCCCCATGATAGGGAAGCAAAGAAATCAACCAAGCGAGTCACTATCCACATGCAGCTTCAAAACAGAAGTACATTACAGAGCCGACTTGGGAAGTTAATTATCCTACCTGATTCTATGGAAGAGTTGCTCAGAATTGCCGGTAAGCTCTTGACCTCTACAGCGTGTAAATAAACTTATAGGGGACAAAACTCATGAATTATCCTTTTTTTTTTTTTTTACCAGGCATAAGAACATGACTCTGAAGCTAAAATAGAACAAGGATATCATACCTTGAAAAGAGATCAGTTGGTTAAATCATCTGTTCCTCGTTTTGCATAATCCTATTTTCACTGTAGCCATTTGTCACACTGCAGGTGAAAAATTTGGAGGCTACAAATTTACTAGAGTCATCAATGCTGAGAATGCAGAAATAGATGGTATCAGTGTCATTCGAGATGGCGATCATCTGTTTCTTCTCCAAGATGACTGAAAATTTGGTTGTGATGTGACAAAATTGTTCAAAGACATTGATGCGGACAAGCTGATAGCTTGTACATTTTGAGCAATGTTTAATGAAATATTAACAAAAAGCGCAATGCATCAGGTAGCCAAATGGGGCTCAATGGTCGTTAATAATACTGGAAAATTGGTGATGTCAATTACAACTGGTTGTACCCTCATTGCTTTTAGAGCAAAAACCCATCCACATAAAATTATGAGAAGCGTCACTAAAAAAACAATATACCATCTTACAAGCATGCCACTATACGAATTGCTTTGTCCAAGAAAACTATCTTTTTCTGTAGAGATCTGAGCACAGCGTCGCAGAAGGGAAGTCTCTTGCATTTTTCATAATCACTTCACTTCCCCCGGTCTGTTCTCTTCACACATGTTTTGTATGAAAAACAATTGTACAAGTACTCTCATGAGCCTTTAATAGGAAGGGGATGAGCTTCAGTGTTAAAGACATACTTATCCAAAGGAATGACAGATCTATCCCCGAATAGCAAGTAGAAATACTTGAGTGTCTCACCCAAGAAGAAGGTCTCCATCTTGTCTCTTCTACGAGGAGGAAGCACAGTAACATCTTCTAAAGAACTGTATCCACCAGAATCAACCTTCGTGTACTTTTCAAACGCTTCAAAGATCTGCCAACCCCATTCCTGGTATCTGCAGTGCAGTATAGTTGAGATCAGATAACTGTGTAAGAATTGTGTCAAACAAAAAAGAAAAATTTATAGCAAGGAGTATTTGAAGTGAAAAAAGTTCAGACTTGATAACTCAAAAAATTTAAAGAGCATACTTAGGGTCTTCTGTTATGCGATACAAGATAAACAGTGATTCTACAGTTTCAGGCCGCAAAAGATTGTGACGATCAGCATGTTTAATTATTATGTCATTGACAAACTCTGAATTCTTATTCCCACCATCAAGTCCATGTTCTGAATATTCCTGCTTAATCACAACAGACAGCAAATTATTAGAACACAGATGCAAGGAAATAGGCCTTTACCTGGTTATAATGGAAGAATGCAAGGACAATGCCACCCTAACAATTTTGCAGGAAGTGGCAACTCTTGTACTTGAACCTGCATCCTTGTAGAGAAGCCCAACAATATTCCATTGCACCAAGTAAAGGCCCACTCAATAAATACAAGGAAATGCATTTAAAAAAAATACAAATAAGGGGAAAAAAACAAAGAGTCAACAGCTTGCAGTAAGTGGGGAGGAAAATGACCCGCTATGGTGCATTGATGGTTTAGAAAACTGCGTTCAGGGAACATATCATCCAAATTCAACCAACCTCAGTATGGAAGTAAGCGATTTCTGGGGCAAGCCCAGTAGAAGTTACTGAATACATCTCAAAGCATGTCTTGGCTAAATCTTCTGCAAGCTTCAAATTTTCAAGGTCCTCAAATTTGAGCAAGTTTTCTTTCATTGCCTTCTCCTTTGTGAGACCCTTGGTGGCACCAAGAGCAAGTGTTCCTGGCAAGAAACAGACCTGAAAGGCCAGTAGAAAGCTCACTCATCAATGACTATTATTAGACAAAAAAGAGAGCAATAGAACTTTCATTACAAAGGCGTACATCAGGAACTCAAATATATTATGATGACCCTTACATGAGTGGCACATATTCACTAAATCAGAAAATAATAAGGAAAAATAAAAGGAGGAAAGAACATGCTATTCATGAATTGAAAGACATCACAAGCACATCAAGATGTCAGGATTGTGCAAGCCACAGTAGACCACTGCCTAGTATGGCAGAATAATAGAAAGCATATGACCTTCGTTTTTGCCCCCCTTCCTTTTAAGTAAATGCCTCTAGCTGAGGAAGAATCTAAATTCCTCTGAACATTCATCCCAGTGAATATGTGCTTAGGCAGCTGGTGGTTGAGAATACATGCATATAATTTATTTCCTATTTGAAAGGATTAAAGGAATCTATAAGATCATTTGACACATTACAGAGTTAAGAATATCTAAAATATATAAATCAAAGAAACAAAGACAGAAAAATAGGTTCCCAAATATAAATCTGGGTCCTACATACCAGAAAATGATGGTTTGAAACTAAAACTGTTTAAATTTCACATAGTACAATAATAAAGATTTTACATCAATAATATCGTAATATTATGCCTTGAAATATTTAGGCAGCTTATTCTTGAACATGAAGTTGATTCTGACAACGCACGCATGGTTTTGAGTAAAGACATGATGATAATTCACGCATCTCATTACCATATGTCAATACAGCCTATCCTCAACTCAATATATAATTGGCTAAAAGGTCAGAGAACAACTGCAGCATGACATGTAAAGTCTAGTCAATTGATAGTTTGTGACTAACAGACTTCTTGCTGTTATGAAGTGAGCCAATAATTCTGAGAGAATTATAATTGAATGGCAATGATAATCTTCAGTTAGCAACAACTTTTATGTCCCAGAAATCCAAAGTATATACAAGCACATATATACATTAGTAAATTATCTACTAGAATAAACCAATATAATGGGAACATCAGGCCTTGCATTAACTGCGCAGCTTTTCCCGATAAATCTGATACATTAAATTGACATGATAGTGCAGGGCATACATCTAATGCTCCATGGATCCATTCATAGCATGCCAGCATTGTATGGCCTCAAATTGAGAGTTGGCTAGAGCATGTAAATCAACTGCTACATGGAAAACTAATACTATTTGACAGTGTGAGATTTTGGGGATTTCTAATCAGGGAAACCAGTAATTTCTATAGTGCAAACTCCCATCATCAAAACATATAATGCATGCACAGAACACATTAGTAATTTATCAGCTACATCAACAACAATACAGAGAGAAAGCTCCATGTACCAGGTGATCCATCTTTGGACTAAAGGAACCTTTAGGTCCATAAGGCAATTCCCCGACAAAAACCAATCCATTGGGGATTGATTTCTGAACAAGTAGGTGCCTAACACCCTTCATTGCTTCCTCATACATATCATAAAGATATGTAAAATTACTATCTCGATTTCTCCCTTGCTGGAGCCATACTTTAATAAGGTACTCATAATAGCTGTCACCACGAGATCCCAATCTAATATTTTCTCCACTAAATTCACCAGAGTCAGGGCTGCAACCAGTAGGGAAAAAATATCAAACACATGACAATTTTTTTCCCGCTGAGGAAAAGAAATACAATTATCCAGCTAAACATGTACTATACAAAAATAAAGGAGGAAAAGATAACTGAAAATATTAAATTAAAGTGAAGGGGGACTAGATATCAACCTTACAAAGTCAATGTTTTGGGAAGTGAACACTAGAAAGATAAGATTGTGATATAGATGCCACATTTGTTGCCATAGTTAACAAATCTCAAAAAGCTGCCCATGGCAGGGAGGCATACTTCCATGAGTTTCTATTTTATGGATGGGAAAAAAGGAGACTCGTGCAAAGAAAAGTAAGAAGATTTTACTTTCTTTTATCTGAAAATGAATTTACATTCTTCTATTGAAATCATAATTTGCAACCACATACCATAAAATACTTCGGATCATTGTTATTCAATGGAGAGCTTTAGAAAAAAAAATTTAATAAACTTTCTTTTAGTTGACGACCCCCAAAAGCTGCCAAAGGACCAACAAGAAGGGGAAAAAAATAAACAAATAATTATGTACAAAATTAATGGCATGCAAGCAGGAGAACAGATGAATTTGTTTTATAAAAGGCCCATACCTTATGTATATGGGAACTAGTCCTTCGACCTTTGGAAGATCTTTTATATGTTCCAAAACCTTCATAGCTTCTATGCTGTACCTTGGATCACCAGAAACAGTACTGAGATAATTAAATTCAAGCTGCACAGTGGAAACTTCTGCAGTACTACTCAATCCATCCGGAGCTCGATGTGCTGACGGATCATGCAGAACAACATCACTAAAGGGAATAGAAGTTGGGCTAGAAGTAAAGGCCAAAAGCAGTCGATCAGCCAAATTTCTAGCAGTTTCAAGATAGACAGTTGGTTTAGGCCCCTTATGCGTCAAATTTGTCCCTTGCTCTCCTCCACTTAAATGATAAGCACTTAAGAGGCCACCCAAGACACGAATAGTAGTTTCAAATAAATTTACTTGGCCTTTCTTGTTAATCCTATCAGAAAGGTGTGTTTCAATCCATAAGCCTGCTTCAGAAACAACTTCATCGGCACCCATTATCAAGGCAGTATCAAGAGCATCAACAACAGTAGCACCTAGACCTCCTAATCCATCAACTCCTCGCTGACTCAGGGGCATAAGTTCATCATAGCCCATTGCATACATTTTATAGCCTGACCAAGCATGGATGAAAGCCTTCTGCACTCTTTGTTGCCTATCCACCCATTTTGAACCAGTATTTAACTTCTGCAGTTCATGAGGAAGATTACCAATGCTACCCTTTTCATCAGGCGGTAGTTGAGGAGGAAGTCTTGGTGGTTTCCTCCAAAATCTTTGGAATCTACCTCCACTATCTGAAATTCCCTCAACTTCTTTATTCACCTTTATTCCTTCAGCTTGTCCTTGGGAAACAGAATGGGGGGTACTTTTATGCGTGAACATAAGACATGCTAAGCCAAAGATCATTAATAATGCTAAAAACTTTCCTGTACTGCAACTTAAACAATCATGCTTTGCGTTACTGGTGAGTAAGGACTGTGTGATCACCTGCAATACATAATAAGTTGTAGGCAATTCAATTCAATGTATTACTTATCCATACGAAAAACAAAAAAGAAAAATGTGAATCTTAAATGTTAGAGACCATGGGAAAAGAAAAATTCTTAATTTAGGAACATCATTTGAAATTTTATTAATTCATATGGTGCCTCTAATTGTTAAAATTCTAACAAAAAAAAATGGATTACTGGGAATTATTAATATAAGGATTAGAAGAAAATTACAAGAACTATCCTATGTCTCACAATCCGTTGCCTTCTGACACCTGATTTTTTAAAAACCTATGGTCTGCATCTGTTACAATATAGATTCTCCATGAACACTAGTTTCAGAACCAACATTGTTTTATCCATATGTTGATATGTTTACAAAAATACCATTGTTGACTCAGTGATTTTCTGAAACTACCAAAGTGCACTTTCCATTATTCTTGACTTGGATTAAGAGAGGATAAGCCAGAGAAAAGGAGGTATAGGAAATGGCCCAAGTCACAAACCAAACCATGGTCAAGTTTATCAACATCATTCCCACAACCAAGGGGCAGTTAGACAATTATGCTAGCATTGAGCAAAGTGCTTTCGCCCAAAGACCTCTGTTTTTTAAACATGAGAGCAGGGAGAAAGGAGAGGCTAGAAATAGCAAGTTAACAGAGCAAGAAATTACATCCTTTCCACATATGTATCTTTATAAAATAACACATCTGAAAGTGGAGATGTAGTTCCCTGAACATGAAAGCAGGAGGAACAGAAAGGCTAGAATTAACAAGGCAATTAAGCAAAAAGTCACCTTATTCCAAGAAATGTCTCTCTGCACAATATGGTGACTAATAGTGGAAAAGAATAAGCATCGCTAATAAACCCCTTTGTGTGTGTCAGAAACCTTATAATGATTTTTTTGTGCCTGTTTTCCATTTATTATTTTGGTAACGGAGAAAACTAAAAAAAATCTCGAACTCCATGCATGACATGAACTCCTTGCACATTCCAATATTCTATTCTATGGTGTAATTCTAGATATACCAAACCCTCTCCAGCATTTGATCAAACATTCCCTTCGGAAAGCATGTTATCACACCCTAATTGTGCTATCCAAATCTATATACCCAACAACGCCTTTATTCCTAATAAACCAACCATGATAATATATTAGCCTTTCTAATACTCCAATAAACCAGAATTACAACATTCTACTTGATCATGTAAGTTTGCCAGACGCGAGCATCACCCTTTGACCCTAATCTCCATGAAACATTCTACGTCCATAAACTGTATCATCCCAGCAAAAAATTCAGCTCAAAGCAGGCTGATGAGGTTGTAATAGGCATAGACCACAACATCCCGTGGAATGATTAGGTTCTATTGGATTTAAGCAGAACAGGGATTCGTGGGGCTTAGTTGCAAAGAGTAAGATACCCATATAGCTCCAACAAATTAATGGATCTGTATGTGTGAAAGCAAGCTTGACATGCGAAATAATTATTACCAACAAGTTGAACTTCTACTCATTTGCAGAATTAATTAAAGCTTCATGGCATTAAATGCTTAAGTTACTCCTAAATAAAATCAAATCCCTCTAGTCCTTCGGCAACGCCACAATTGAACGACATTAAAAAATAGAAAACTGATTGAGAAAAAGAAAAGGATCGGATTGACCGTATTTATTCTGGAGAGAGAGAAGTAACAATAAGAAGAAGAAGACAAAGAGACGTTAACCTTGACGAATGAACGTTGTCGGAACTTGGCGTTGTCGTAATGGACATCTTTCATGGAATAAGGCAACGATTTCGACATGCTCGATCTTTAATTTAATTTAGGGTTTTCTTCTGCCGATCTCCTCTGCTCTGTTGAGTGCAGAGAGGGGGGGGGGAGTAGAGAGTTTCGATCCAGTTAAGGACGCACCAAATCGAACTTCGATGGAAAATTGGAATAGGACTGTTAGCTTTGGTTTCAAGTCAATGGAGGAGCAGAGAGAGGAGAGGGAGGGAGGCGCCTTTTCTTTTTCTCAGCTCGGCACGTTTGCCGTGGCCTCACCAAACAGAACGTGACACTTGGTGCTTGGTCGTGTTCGAGTGATTTATTTCATTAACTAATATATTACATCATATTTAGTTTTGACTATAGCATGTTTCCCGCGCTACACTGCCGGGGTGCGCATAACCTGGTTTATGTAATGTTATGCTGAAACTAAACCAAAAAATGTGAACATCTCTTGGCGAAGATATAGAATGAATGACTTTCAATCAGAAACTTGTAAACAAGTGAATCTTCTCGATCAGTGACTACATTTGTAAACAGATGAATCTTCTTGATCAATGCCTGCATCCACCATTGATCTCTACATGTAAGAGATCCTGAAAACAGCACGATAGTTCACAAAGATTTGAACCAGAAAGAACACTTTAGCACCAAAGCGGTGGAAGAACTAAAA
>Ga0325414_1000030_pt1 | contig 70958 bp, 36 predicted proteins | sample PopdelMetagenome_8_FD_206183 | JGI IMG/M metagenome (GOLD analysis project Ga0325414, IMG submission 206183) | Populus deltoides microbial communities from Bellville, Georgia, United States - Leaf-PdKOR-R3 | ecosystem: Host-associated > Plants > Phyllosphere > Phylloplane/Leaf | place: USA... | reverse complement strand
TTCTTGACCTGCCACTTCAATTTTTTTTTTTTAAAAAGAGAGATAATATAAACTTACACTAAAGAAAGTAATGTACACCTGTATCAAAATTAAACCCACCATCCCTTTTCATATTTCCAATCAAAATGAAAAAAATTCGCAAAAAAAAAGAAGAAGTTCATTTACATATTAAATTAAACGTGGCTCAAGAAATAAAGTACCTCAAAGCACCAAAAAGGAACGAACTTGATTGCAATTTCCACAGGGGAGATAGAAATGAAGAATGAAATGGAATTGCTGCCCAGAAAAAAAGAAAAGCTAGGGCATAAGATTCAATGAGATGAGAATATATAGAGGATATACTTGTAACAAGATGAAAAGTTTATGGGTAGTTTTGTCCGAAAAAATTCATTAAACAGAAAAAAGGAGAAGCGAGTTTCATGATGATATGTGGAAAATTTGGAAAACCTCATTTCGCTCCGCTCCCCTGTCCAAAAATCCCTCATTCCAGCCACTAACCCCTACTGGTTTATTTCTGGGGAATTTTAAATTTTTGCAGGGTACGGGCTCCTAGCCCCTGTTCTGCCACTGTAGTTACGTTCCAGAGTTCCATATGATATGTGGGCTTTTATAAGCAGTGTTCGAATTCTAGGCTGCTGTCATATCTATCTTGCAACCTCCTCTATTTTTCATAAGCGGTCTCCTCCTTTTGCTTTTGCTGCTTCCATAAAAAACAATACAAACAACAACATGAGCTCTTCCTTTTCTCATTCCAATAGAGGGTACGTTTCTTATTCTGCTCACCTGATATAATTTCCCCTTTTCACTTGGTTTTGTTTGATTTTCTTCTGAAATACAAAATTGGGTATTGGTGGCAGAGGAAGAGGTTTGGAGATGCAAAACGATAGAGAAGGGTCTAGAGGCCGAGGCCGCGGCAGAGGGGGATCTAGTAAGGATAAAATTGATGCACTTGGCAGATTACTGTAAGCACAACCTTGAACATTACACTTTTTTTTTGTAGTTATATTTTGAATTTTTGTTGAGATTATTAATTTTTAGTGGAAGCATATTATGAATGATGTGAAACAATTTTCTTGATTTTGTGTCTAATTTGTCACGTAATAATATAAATGATATCTAGGTGATAACTTAAGCTTTTGTGCTTATATTGTTTTTTGACATATTATTAGTGACTTGTTAACCAACTGTAACAGTTTTGAATCTCATTATGTCATTATAATTAATAAAACTAAGCATAAATTAGTATAAATTAGTGTTAACGAATCATATAAATCATATCTTAAGATCTTTTTTAACGATTTAAGTTTTTAGGTTAAAATGATTTTTTTATATAATTGAACATTTTCAGGACACGGATCTTGCGTCATAAGGCTTCAGAGTTGAACTTGAATATGCGGAGTGATGGGTTTGTCAAAGTTGAGGATTTACTAAGGCTCAATATGAAAACATTTGCTAATGTTCCGTTAAGATCACATACTGATGATGATGTTAAAGAGGTTGGTTCAGTAAATACTTTTCTTGACATACATTTGCATCTTTGTTCCTGTTAGGCAAATGATTTTCTTGGTACTATTTGATCGAGCATTGATTTCTCTAGGAAAACAATGTGGGGTGAGGGAGAATATAGCTCGCGTATTGTATCATTTTTTTCCTGCATTGATAGAAAACTTACTTTGATGTTTCAAAGAGTGTCTGACAGAGATTGACGAATGATTGCCAAGGATGTTTGTAAATTTGTAGGACATGACTTATAACTTTATTTTCCTTCTTAGACTTGGTTTCTTACCATACTTCTTTTGGAACACAAATTTTCCAACCATAAAAGCACCATTAAATAGTAAGTTGTGATGTTTGGGGCCATGTTTATTTACTTTCTTACTCCCATAATGTTGATGGCTGCTGTATGTCTATGTACAAGGTAAGAACAGTTATGATGGATAAAAGATACATGTATTTATATTCTAGTTCACCAGATTCTTATCTGGCTGTTAATGAAATATGATTTTTACAATTGCTAAATTTATAACAGAAGGTTTGGCTTCTCTGTAAAACTTACCCAACACCTGGAGCTCATATTATTGAAACTTGTTGTCACTCCGCACAATGAAGTTCTATACCTTTATTTAATTTTGTTTTTGAATAAACTGCCTAGAGATAACATCTTTTGTTATTGCAAATTCAGGCTGTTAGAAAAGATAATAAGCAGCGACTTAGCCTCCTGGAAGAAGGTGGGGAGCTTCTGATACGTGCTAACCAAGGCCACTCGATAAAGGTGATAGATATTTACTGTGAAACAGCAATCTATTCATCCCAGTAGGTTATCTTTGTGATTACGAGCAAAACTTGGACATTCAACTGTGTCTTAAGAGTGAGATTTTGCAATAATAACATTACAAAATTGGTTCTCATGCTTTTGCTGCCCCAGCATGTTTGATAATTCTTGATATATTTATGCCTTTATTGATTGCTTAGGGCACTAGTAGCAAAGCAAAACAATTAGCTTAACTAATCTGGAAAATATCTGAAAATCAATCTGGATGAAAATTTTAATCCTGTCAAGTTAGAACCTTGGATGTATTTGTAATATTCACTTTAGGATTAAAGAAACAGAAAATGAGAAGATTTTATGCTGTTTATGAAATTTATGTTTACTTTCAAATTTTATGCTTTGTTAACTTTGACATATATGTTCCTCATACTTGTGACCATCAAACTGTTTGTTACAGAACTACACAGGTCTCACTATTTTTCTTTGTACCACTTGAATTTATGTTAAAAGTAGTTTACGTCTCAGTTCTCTGTATACTAGGGTGTTGTGTCATTCATTATGATGTTTTCTCAAAAGAAGAAAGATGTGCATTAGTTTAGTCTGAACGGGTTTCTTATGCATGTGCAGACAGTTGAATCTGAAAGTCTGTTAAAAGCAATTCTTTCGCCCGAGGAAATTACAGGTAAAAGTTACTACTATGCTATATTTCCATCCTCTCAAATAGGACTTTTCTATTTTCCCTCTTATTTTAGGTTGTTATTTGGTTCATTATCTCCTTCCCTACTGCAGTGTGTGTACATGGGACCTATAAGAAGAATCTGGACTCAATTTTGGAATCTGGTTTAAAGAGAATGCAAAGATTGCATGTTCACTTCTCCAGTGGTTTGCCAACAGATGTTGAAGTGATTAGTGGTAAGATACATAAGGAAACTTGCTTTTAAGTTGTTCTTTTGACATTCATGGCTTCATGTTCTAGAGATATCATGCGATCATTGTCTTTTAAGATTTGAAGGAAGAGTCAAAATGTAGAGTGCAGGTTTTTTTTCCGTAGGTTGGGGGGTGGGGGACAATAGAGTCTGCCTATCTGTTTAGTATGAACTCTTCCCAAAATAGCAAGCCTTTACCAAAATTTTGTGGATCTGAATTTTACTGGCCAGCATCTACATGACTAAAAAGGAAAATTGCCCATGGTAACGAATGGCAGGTCATTTCAATAGAATTTACTTGAGTGCTCCAATGTTTACAAGAACACCCTTTTGTAGCCCTAATTTGAAAGAAAGCCAGTGATGGAAGAAGGGAGGGAGTGCTTTAGTTGCTAGCTGGGAGTATCTTTTGTTGGTGCCTTTTGCAATTGTTTCTCAAATCTGAACCTTGATTAGCTCATGTTCAATGAAGCAAGGCTATCTAATTGATAAATCACTTAGCATACTTTTTAAGATTGTTGATGGCTTTGTGTGATATACTTGACTTTTCATCTTTCAGGTATGAGACGGGATGTTAATGTTTTGATATTTCTTGATGTCAGAAAAGCACTTGAAGGTATAAACATCAACACCTCTGATCTTTTCAACCAGATAACAAGTTAGATAAAATATGTATACATGTTGAGTAAAAAATTTAGTATAATGGCGGACAAGCATGGGTGATAACTGATTCCTTGTTCTGTGTTTGCAATTATGTTTGATTTCAGAGGGGATGAAGCTTTACATTTCAGACAATAGGGTGATTTTGACAGAAGGTTTTGACGGCACCATACCTGTCAAGTATTTTGAAAGAATAGAATCCTGGCCTGATAGACGGCCTATACCCTTCCAGACGACCTAAATTTGATTGTAGGTGGTCCTCCTTTCGACTCATAAGATGGTAGTTTACATTTGATAAGACTTAGTTCTTCAGCTGTCATGACATGCAAACTTGGCACATATTCAGCTGATGCTATTGTAAGTTAGTATGTTGTAAGGAAGGTGATGAAAAAAACCAAGTTGAAGCTTTCGCCCAACAGCGTTCTTGTCTCCATAGTAACTGAGGTACCACCGCACGAATTTCTTCAACCCAGTCTGCAGATCCGTGGCAGGCTTGTATCCAAATTCCTTCTGAGCATAACTAATATTTGCGTGTATATGGAACATCCCCGTTGTGTGGCAACTTCATAACATTCCTTTTAGCCTCAACCTTCAAAAGCCTTTCCAAAATACTAACAAGATCAGTAACTGGCACAGGGATTTATTCCCCAAATTGAAAACCCTCAACTGTGCCGGCCCTTTCTTCTTCCCTCCATTCCCGGTACTCTTCTCTGCTGTATCCAACGAACCCAAACAACCCTTCACAATATCATCAATGTAGGTAAAATCCCTTCATAATATTCCTTGCATGATTTGTTTATAATATAAATTTAAAGAAAGAAAAGATTAATGGAGTGATCAAGTCCTGTGGTGAAAAAATTACATGGCCTGGGCATGATTGATAAATAGAGTAAGATAGTAGTGATGAAATAATCGAGAAAACTTTACCTGTCTCTTTTCGTAGTTATACTTACGCTCACCTATAGCAGGTAAGAAAGTCAACATCATGGAACCACGTCAGTCAACTCTAAGATTCCCAGACTGTTAAGAAAGAAGAAAGATGAGGAGCAACTCTGTTTGAGGTGGACAGAAGTATACAAGCAACAAAAAGTTATACCTCCACCGAACTTGGAGAGAGTTGGAAGAACAGGTTCAACAGAGAGCGCAGGTTTGCCCTTGAAAATACAATATCGAGCAAATATGCGATCTGCAAAATTCCAGTTTTAGTTACATAACAAGACATAATATCCAAAGTTGCAAGACACCTAGAAAACCATTTGTATGGATGCCTTGGTACCATGACCAGCAGAACTCTGCCTGCCAGTAGAAGAGACAGCCTGGAAAGTTAAAGCATGCATGCAATGCTAAACCATCTCTAACATTACTACGTTTCCCAAGTGCATTCCTGTTTAGACAGTAATAATCAGAAGCAAGTCCAGAAAACCAATAGAATGAATAATGCAAAGGAATCAAAGAGTTTGAAACAACTTCAGAAACACCATCGGGTTTATGTATCACTTCAGACAACCTAGTATGTTTAAAGGGTATTCAGCTAAAATCAAATTGAATAAAATATACAATAAAGAAACAAAAAAACTAAACACTTCAAAAGTTAGAAACAACTTCTATTTACTGAACAACATTATAAGAAATTAGCTACCAGCGAGGGAGTGGTAAAAGAAAATTAACACAAGAAGATTGGAAACCCTTTTAGACACATGTTGTACTTTCAGCGGGTAAGCGATCAATATGTTTATAAATCCTCTTTATCCAGAAAATAACACTAGGATTACATAAATGGAGTAAAGAAACTCCAAAACCACAAGGAGAGGCTGGGAGGGGAACCTTCTAAAAGCACAATTTTAGCCAACATTCAGATGCAGAAGTTTCAAGGCTTCCAATAAATATAAAGATTCTTCAGCCAACTTTTTAGTAGCACATCCCTTTGCTAGTTAAAAAGGAGGAAGAGATGAAGATGGGAAGTTTCGATAGGGAAGAAGGAGGAAGAAAGCAACTTCATAACCAAATTCCTCTTACAACCATATATCAACATATCACACGAACACCAAGCACATATGAACAAAAACACTTCAAAGATTTTCTTAGCTTGAATTTGATATGAATACTAAAACAAAGGTTAAGGTCCTAATCAAGATATATCTTGACCATGTGTTGTATGATAGCTTTCCCCCTTTCTGGATAAAGAAAAAATCTACACACAGATTAAGGCACCCCCTAAATAAGGCGCATGAATTCAGGGATCAAATTCGGTTGAAAATAGGGGTGAAATTAAAAAAAGTAGAAGTTTGAAGGTCAATTGAGAATATAATTGAAAATATTCGAGATCAAAGATCAAGTTGAAAAACGAGCTAAATCAGAGGGTCTCTCTAAAATTTTGTAGGGGTAAAATTGAATTAATTCTCAAATCAAAATTCAATTGAGGACCTAATTGAACAAATTCAAAGATTAAGGATTGAAATAAAAAACGGATCTATGACCTAATTTAGTTTAGGATGGCCAAAACAACATTGTTTCATTTAAATAAAATAACATGTTTTGGTTTAAAACAACATCGTTTTGTTCAACGCCTAGTAAAAAAAAATAAAGCCAGATGACGCGTCTTCTGGCACTATTCATTGTCTTTTTTTTTTTTGTCTTGTAAAAGCTGATTAAGAGACCTTTTATGCAGAGCCTTTTAATGCACCAATGCTTTAGGTAAGACACAAATGCACCCTCTAGTAGCCCTGATTTTGTACTACATCGTTAGCCCTATTCCCATCAATTTTCCATCCATCAAACCGCTAAAAAATTGACCCAAAGTTGTTGATTGGCTAGCCTTAACAACCTGGTTTGATGCTTGGAAGGGACCCCGAACACCTCTTTCACCCTTTATAAATAGGGGTGAAATTCAAGTGAAGAAAGAGAGAAAAACTAAAAGAAAAGAGAGGAGAAAAACTAGAAAAAAGAGAGAAAAAAAAGATAAAATCAACCACCATCTTGCACACAAACTAGAAGAAGACTAAAAAAACAAACATCTTTCCTTTGTAATGAAATAAAACCAACCCTTCATGCACTATTAACCATCAACAACTAACTCCACTGTTTCTTTTTTCTTCATTCTCTAGTAGCCACCATGAGCCACCAACAATGGAAGCACCGCCACTACCAAGCTCCTTCCCATGCCATGTAAGCTTCTTCTCTTCATGCCTTTCCATGTAAATCATGCTTGGATAATTGTATTATGGCTAGAAAAACCAACTTGCAACATGTATAACAGTGGTAAAGAAATGGAGGTTGGACCTCTTGCCTTAGCCTAGCCCATGTGGGTGGGCTGAATTTTATAAAAAATTCCTTTGGGTCATCTGTCAGCCTGAATAAAATCAGGTTGGGCTGGGTCTAAGACCAACTTGTATACGTGGGCTCGAGTATTGGGTCCACTAAGCCCAGCCCATATGGATGGGCTAAGACCAACCCATATTTATAGGTGTGTTTCACATGCCTTATTTTTTCCAACAGAAAACTATTTTTTTTTAGGTGGGTTTACCAAACATGACCTTAAAATATTTTTCATGCCTCTAGTTTTAGGATATGAGCTTGTTTGGAAAATACGCCCTACCGCCTCCTAAAAAAAAATGAATTATGAAAAATATCTGAAAAATAAAAAACAAAAAAACACGAATTATAACCAAATGAAATAAATAAATGATAAAAGACTTATGGTAACATATAGTATAATAAAATTTAAAATGCCTTGTTTTAAAGTCAATGAAAACAGGGTTTACGATCATGTAAAATTTACTCGAAAATATGAAAGGTATAAAAATGGGACATATAGGAAATTAATCAAATTGTGATGTGTGTGTGTGTGTGTGTGTGTGTATGTATGGGATGCTTGGCCGATCAAAACTATAAAGGAGAAAAGGAAAGAACTCTAGAAAATTCTTAGGAGACTTGGGAAAAAAACTTAGGAAAAAATGGAAATTAAAGAGAAAATTTTATAGATTAGTAAGAATTAAGTGTGTTAAACACCAAAATAAGAGGAAAATAAGTGTGGGGAGGTAAAAAAAAGGGAAAAAAGGGATAACAAAGGAAGGAGCAAAGAAAGGGAATTCTAGAAATTCATTTAGAGCACATTTAAGGCTTATACAAGTACTTTGTAAGGTATTCTCTTTTGATTTTAACAAGTTTACATGAGAATTAGATGATTTGAGTTGAAATTTTCAAGTTGTATTTGGTGTTTGTTATGGATGAATTGGGTTTCTTGAAAAATTAGTTTCAATTAGTATTATTGATTTGTATTTAGTTTTCATACTAGTGAAATTATAGAAAAATCTGACAAAACTTATTGTTGTGTTTTATGGTGTATGGCCGACCATGGAAGAAGAAATTTAGGGGTGGATTAAAATAATTTGTTTTTGAATGTGTACATGTGTAAATCAAGGAAAAAATAAAAAAAAGGAATTATGGTGATTGAAAGAGAGAAGGAGCCTACCATGGTAAGTGAAAAATAGAAAACATTTGATATAAATTTGTAGTGAGGAAATTGTGAGTGAATGAAATAGTTTACAAAATGTGATTAAGAGAAAATAACCTTATTGTTGCTAATGAAAAATATAGGTTAAAAGGAAAAAGAATTGAAAACTTACTTAAGTAAGTATATGAATTTCTCCACGTAGAGAACAAAAAGAATACAAATATCTTCTTTACTTACAAAAAATAAATTTTTTATCTTCTTGATTTTTATGCTTATCACTTGAGCATTCAAAATTCAAATACTAACTTAAGCATAAGAATATCCCTTATTCCACTAAGAACTTGTTTTGTAGATACAACTCAAGCTCATAACTCAGCCAGAAAGTCCACTTATATGTAAAGTTTTTCTATGAATTTATTAGTGATGTCGTTTGTGGGAGTCAAAACAAAAAAATCTTTTCATTCCCTTTCAACTTTTATAAAAAAAATTTCATGGCTAACGAGACTCTAGTATATGAGATAGTAACTGATCTCCCTATAAAGACTTGAGTTCTCCTAGGTATTCAACAACTCTTCTAATAGGTGCAAGTACTTAACAACATTGTTCTAGTCATAAAAAAAAAAAAACTTCACTCTCTTTAGTACAACTAATAGAAAATTGAACCCACATCACTAGATGCACATAACTCTAGTTTCAGGAAGAAAATAGCAAAACAATATAACTAATAGGCGTCATACTCCAACTCTTCAAATTAGCCAATTTTCCCTAGCAAATCCAAGCCATAAATATAGCCATTTCCATCAATATTTTTTTGAGTTTTGGTCTTCTCGTTCATATGCTCCCCATAAAAAAAAAACCTAAGTAAGACATGCACGAGATTGCACCAACATTAACTCATGCACACCATTCCCACCAAGTGAAAGAGTCTCTACTTTGTCATGGAGTGCTACACACTCACTTTACTAAGGATTATATCATTTCTAAAGCCAACTTAGACAATTATAATAGCCTAACAGACCCCGGAGAGCACATACAAAATATTATAAGCATCTTAGAGCCAATAACAATAAAAAATGACGCCATATACATAATTTTCCCTGCAACTTTTCATGGATCTACTAGGTCTTCTTGATCTCTTTATAAAGCTCATCTCTCATTTCAATACCAATATTCTTGCCAAAAAGAGCACCAAAAAGCTCTTTGCCATTAAACAATGAAATGATGAAAGCATAAGGGCATATCTCTAGAGATTCAATGAGGAAATGCTAACCATGTAGAATTTGCTTGAGCCCATCACCATCGAAGCCCTGATCAATGAAGTTTACAACTATTTTTTATAGGAGAGGTTATACATAGTTCTTGACAAAAACCTCCTTAGCATCAAACACACAATGAAAAATTACATCAGGATAGAAGAAGCTAGCGTGACCTGACAAAGGCATCAGAAGAAGCTAGTGTGACCAGATAAAGGTACCCACATTTCCATACATAAGAAGAGTCTCTATCATGCCATTAATATCCAACGAGATCATCCAAAAGAAGTACAAGGGCACACTCATGATCGCCTGACATTCCACAAGCTCGTAACTATACCTCTTATAATACCATTTGCTATGGAGTTGGTTGCTATAAATAGAAAAAACCTTTTGTAATACCTACTTCCAATGAAAAGTGGTTCAAACACAAGGAACCCCAACAAATTCTATCTCATTCATCATAATCATAGAAACGATACATAAAAGTGTTATGCACTCACAAAAGAGATAGAAAGACTAATCTCTAAAAAAGGAACTTTAAAAAACTTATGAAAGAAGATGATATGAGCTTTGCGATCACGTTGTCACGCAACCCACAATGAAGATGATAATTTCCCCTAGAAGTTGAATAATCAAGTTTGGTTGAATCTTAACCCAGAGTTAACCTGTAACTAAGAACCACAAGTAATATTGAATGATTATAAAAGATGATACAAGGTCAATTATACCTTGATAAGTCGGATTTACTTTTTGTCCCAGCAAAAAAGAAGAAGTTTGCTTAAGAAAAACTCAATTTTATTAATATCTAAAGGTTGCCTAAACTTGTAGCAAAACAAAACATAATATATTCCTAATATAATAACCCTAATAGTCCCATATTAGGCTGCATACTAATGGGTCTTAACTAAAAAACTCATCTAAGCATAAGCCTAATTTTGAAAATAAATCTAAACATTGATTATGGGCTAAAACAAATCTAATAGAAATAAAAGCCTTAAAACTAAAATATAATTATCCCAAATAATAATTAAGAAAATAAATAAACCTTAAAAAATATTCAAATTAATACAAGTTATCAAAATAGCCCTAAAATCGTATCTCTTTGCATTAGATCCATTGTATTCGAATCTGAAACTTGTAGAAGAAAGAACGTCCATTTGTGTCATTCATTAATCCTTTTTCCTTGCTTGAAAGATGTTGTCTTGAATGCTAAAGTTTCTTTCCTTTTCCAACTATTATAAAAAATAAAAAGGAAAATGACTGAAATATTTCCTTTAAATAGCCTCTTATAATCTTCCTTTTGAATAAGGAAATCCTATAAAAAAAAAAGTCCCAAGCCTCCTTGCCACTACATACATTCCATAATGGATATGAAATTCTTACAAAATATAGATAATAGTTGATGCCATAAATGTCTTATTGTTTGACATGAAATCCTTGTAGAATAGGTAATCCAATAGCTGCCACACATGTTTACAAGAGCATTAAGGAATCCTTGTATTGACTGGAATCAATAATACACAAGAAAAAAATGTTTTTTTTTTTATTTTCGTATATTCCTGATAGATTTTAGTCTTGACTTCAAACATGTTCTCCTTTGTCCATATGAATTAGTAGACCTACCATATATTTCCAGGAAGGTAAGAATGTGTACTTTTCAACCCAATTTGAATCTTAGCATAATTCTTTCTATAGATCTAAATATAGTTTGAACAATAAATGAAGGTCTAGACATACATATTTGACAAGATTTGTCCAATAACTTTAACCCTCTAAAATAATACCTTCGCAAACTCTGATCGATCTAAAATTTTAACCCAATATAGAATAACATGTTTAAATAACTCAGCTCAATCTAACGATCGATTTGAAAGTAATGCTCCATAGCGTAAAACTAAATAGTAGAAAAGTTTACGTAAAATTTGAATCTAACTGTGCTTGAATCGTATAAGAAGAGATACAATATGAACAAATAGAAAACAATCCTCGTGAGGTACTACCTTATATAATGTATATCTCAAAAATTATATCTCCATCATCTTTTGATTTTTTTTTTTAAAATAGCGCATCTTTATGTCTTTAAACATGAAATGTCTTATTAAAATTTCAATGGCAAATCTCAATTGATTCTCCAATTGTGTTCAAATCTCGTGACCAATTATCTTTAGATTCTTGTGACCACTTGTCTTCAAAATTTAAAAAAACAACAAGTATTTAAAGGCATGCCCATAAACGCAATATTTTTGTGCATATATAAAGGTAAACTTTTACACTTTTAGTATTTTCTCCTGTTTTTTAACAAATTAAAGTCTTCCAAACATGTACATTTACATGACTTAAGGGGTAAATGATGTGAAAAATAATAATTTTGGACTTACCCAACTGAGTATCGGTTTGGCTAAATCTTTTAGCCCGACTGAGCTACCTTTGGGCTGATTTTTTTCCAACCCAATTGAACTACCATGTAACTCTGTTAGGCCAATTTTCAAAGCCCAATGAACTCAGCTAGAGAAAATCAATTTCTAGGTGTGGTTTTTCTATGATTTCATCATATATAAAGTTTAAAAACCATATCTTTCTCAACATATTTCCCTTGACATAAAATCCCAACTGCTTGAACTGATTTTACTAGATTAGACATCACACAAAAATGTCAACTAAAGTCGTACTAAGCAATCAGATGCAAGAGCTATTTTAGAAAGAGATATTTTTAAAGTTAATTTTATTTCTTCTTATTTTATTTTTCTATTTTTTATTATGATATTTTTCTAGCCTTTTCCTTTTTGAAAGGGATATTTTTCTCTAATTTATTTATTTTTCTATTTAATATTATTAGGGTATTTAGTTTTTTTTTTATATAAAGGGTTGTAATAGTCTTTTGGAAAATGAGAGACATAAAGGAATAAAATTAAGTATTTTGAGAGTTTTCTCATATTTATAGTGTTCTTGGTCTTTGAGGTTTTTTGACTTGTAACAAACCCTTTATCCTTTGCTTCGTCTGCGCTATTTGATATCAGAGCCCAAGAATCATTGGTGGTTATTTTTTTTGTTGTGTGCTGTAAAACAACCATGGCTAGAAGAGGTTACAGAATATGACGTGCTTGTATAGAAGGGGATAAGGAGGTTCCCCCATCAAGAAATAATATCCAAGAACTAGTGTGTTTTATTGTATGCTGTAGAACAACCATGATTAGAAAAGGTTATAAAATAGAATGTGCTTGTATAGAAGGAGATGGGGAGGTTCCCCCATCAAAAAACAATGTCCAAAAACTAATGTATTTTTTTTTTTATCTACACCATTTGTTATCATTCGAAATCCTAATGATAGGATCTACGATGGGACGACCCGTATAAGGGGTGTTGTATTAGGGATCCATGATGAGTTGGTTGGCATAAAGGTGTCAAGAATCCACAATGGGATGACTTACATATAAAAGATGTTATTTATAAAGCGTAATTTCTGACTGAAGACTAAACTCAAGGACATGTTCTTTCCAACCCGGAGAGATTGATATAGGAGTTTTTTTTTTTTTCCAGAAAATAGATATTTTTCTTAGTTAGTTTTATTTCTTCCTATTTTATTTTCCTATTCTTTACTATAATTCTTTTCTAGTTTTTTTTTTCTAATTGAAGGGGATATTTTTCCCTAATTTATTTTTTCCTATTAAATATTATTAGGGTTATCTAGTTTTTTTTTTTTTCTATATAAAGAGTTGTAATTATTTTTTTAGCAAATGAGAGACATACAGAAATAAAATTAAGTATTTTAAAAACCTTTCTATATTTATAGTATTTTTTTTTTATCTTTAAGGGTTTTGATTTATAATAAACCTCTTATCCTTCATTCCTTATGCACCATAAAAATTTTATTCCAAAGTTTCTAAATATCACAACATACAAAGAACAAATGAGATATTGATTTAATATAATTTGAGCATATAGTACAGACATTTGAGTGGGTGGTGGATTTAGATTCAATCAAAGCAGTTTATTGGATGAGTGATCGTTCAACAAAGTCATGGAGGATGCAAATTCATTTCAACTCTATTGCGGTAAATGTTAAAGCTTCGAGGAAAGTCGGCTTCATTCACACCATAAGAGATTGTGCAATTGCTTGCCAATACAAAGCTTGGGTAGATTTGAGGATTTCATAGCCAGCTGGTTCTAATTCCATGCTCCTCTTTTAGTTTATTTTCTTTCATCCTTTTGCTTTAGCTTGCCATTTTCTTCATGGCCTCTTCTGTCTTGTTGCTGTTCTTTAATAAAGCTCATTGTTTTTCATAAAAAAACACTTGTTATGAAAACTTTTTTTATTCTCTAGTTATTATTATAAATTTGTCAGATGCTGCTTTACACGAAGTGAAAAAAATATACACTCCTTGTTATGATTAAAGAAAAGAAAAGAAAAGATTTACTTACACAAGGTTGTGCCAAAAGGTTGATCAAATCATCAATACAAGCATACAATAATGTGATTGCTCTTCGTCAAATCATGATAATTTTCAAAACCAAAAATTGAAAATTACCATGACGAAATTATGAAGAAATTCACCATGACAAAATTGTTAACGTAAAATAATTAAAGTTGCTTCTCATGCATGCGAAGAAGTACGCATAGTAGTCCAAAATTAAGACATAGAAGTAACGTCCAATCTCAACCACCATGGTTGGAGAATGAATGTTGTCCTAAGTAGCTTTCTAGTTACAATCCAAACCATAGGCTCATACATAATATAAAAAGTATTTTGGTGCATCTCCAGGTAAAAATTCCATGGAGAGAGAGAGAGAGAGGTGGAGAGAGAGAGACATGAGCAGGAAAAGAGAAAGAGTTGGAGAGAAGGGCATAGATTGGTAAAGATGACCTAAGTCCTAACCATGGTTGGTGGGTTAAAGGAGAAGAACCCATGGGAACCAAAATATCTCCCTGGGTTACATGCAGGTGCTGTGAGCTCCACATCCATTTATGGAGTTCTTAGCATGATGTAATAAGATAAAAACTAAATGCAAAATAAACAAACACTACCCCCTCCTATTGCTTACTGAAAGGGGCAAAAACTCCCAAAGTTTAGCCCCATTAAATTTACAAGAAAAAAAAAAACTAGAGTTAATAAGATTTTCCTCCCTCGCCCAAAGGAAAGATTTTTTTTGTGTTAAAACACGTTTGAGATTAATTAAAAGTTGGTAAAAGCATTTATGTAAACATGACTGCAATGTCCTAGTTCTAAAATCCTAAAGACTAGCTTGCTAGATGTTAATGCACAAAAGAAACTGTGGGCAACCATGCCCATGATTTTGCTAAAACGGCCTCTTCAACAGGTGATTAGCCATTGTTGGAGGGATTACCCATTTAAAAATTTGCTTTGAAAATAAAGGGTTTGCTATTTTTCTTGATCAATTTACATTTTTGCAAACCATTGTAAGTTGATTAGCCTTGCCTAGGCTATGATTTGCAAAATGGTTGTTTTACTTGGCCTTTCTGGGCCTAGTGATTGAAAACTTTTTCCAACCAAGCTAATCCAATAGCTTGAGTTGGTGATTACATAAGTAATGGTTCTCTTCAAGGAACCCTTCTTTCAAAAAGATGCAATGAAAGGAGATGCATGCCTCTCCAATTCTTGGAGATGATTTTAACCCCTATGGGGGGTTTTGCGTGTCCAAAAGCCCAACAGCCAAGCATGGGCTTGTGTTAGGAAGAGAAAGAAAGAGAACCATGGTTAGGCCGAAGGTTTTCGAGGCCTCAAATGAAGCAGCTGAGGAAACACATAGAGTAGTAGTGGCTAGATTCGGACACCCTCTAGCGATGAGGAATTGGTGGAGCTTGTAGAGCCATGGTCACGCCTGTGGTACAGCAAAACACACTGCCAAAGATATTAGTACTCCTCCAAAAAGAAAAGGGCATAATTAATAAGAGGACAATAATTACTTGGACCACTTCTTGCTGTTAAAATTTTTAAAGCTATTGATCCATGGACATGTTTGTTTGAAAAATGAATCAGTGGAATTTCAAATATAAGAGGATGATTGAAAGCATAGTTTAAAACTTACCCTCCTTGGTAAAGCGGAAAGGTAAATGATACTATACATATATATCGATGAAAATCAAATTTTCCAGTCCAACATTTGGTCGAAACATTAAAGGCCAGATATATAAGAAGAAGCCATAATAAAGAGGGCAAACCTGATGGCAAGGCTGCAGTTGGGGCAAGAGACATAGGTGCACCATAATGTTGTGGATATCCTCCAGTACTTGAATTAATGGATGAATACTGAAACAGGTGGTGTGGGTACTGGACACCATAGCTCTGCCCAGAAGTGTTGCTGTAGCTGGTGGCTCCTCCAGTACTCCCTTCTCCAAATTGGAGATAGGGGTAAAAGGCTGCAGCCGCACCATTCATCATTCCACCATGCCCAGTTCCATACATAGGGTACTGGGCAGTTGCCCCTCCATACATATTATAGTAGCTCTGCACCACAAAACCCAAAATCCAAACAGGTCATTAGAGGATAAAATCCAACCAAGTCAATATTGGTAATTGTCAGAGTGTTGGGGTGTGCACAATATTTAAAATCTTGGTTTTGAGGAAATCTATGTAGCCAAGAAACAGGATTTATTGAAGTTTTAACTTGTTCCTGTCTTCTCACAATCTAACAAAAAAACCATACCGGCCCTCACAGCCGGTCCATGAAAGTGTTGCGGAGAATGGATCATATAGTACTGTCCATGTTCAAATTGACAAAGAATAACAAGACAAAGCACCATGACATCCCTTTAATTTAGCGTATTGAGCACATACAATGGAAGGGCATCATGATCTACAAATCTTAACACTATTTTCCTTCTCTAACCCAAAACGATTCTTTATATACTATAAGTCTATATATATTCACATGTTTCAAGCGAAGCATCAACAATTAAGAGCATTTTAACTATCTCTCTAGACAAAAACAATGTCTCTAAAATAAAGAGTTGCATTCGAACATCAATCAGTGAATAATATTTGTTGCACAAATTAAAGTTGTACAAAACAACTATATAATGTTGCCATGTCGACAGTTGTGGTAATAAAAGTTAAAATGGCAACATCCGCCACCAAACATGGCAGCATAGTAAGCAAAATCCAACCTAACTTTTTAAGCATCTGACTAGCTTCAATTGATGATAAAACCGGATGCATGTTTCCCTCCATCAATAATTCACATGATGACAAAAAGAAATTGTAGATATGCCTAACATATATATATCATACTTATAACGTCTTTCCATTTTGAACCTTTAAGAGGAAGGATAACAAAATAGCTGTTAAATCTTGTACTCTGACACAACGTGAAATTCTTTTGAAACAGTAAGTCATTCAAATTATTTTCAAGGAAAAACTATTTGAGCAACTAGAAAGGAAATCTTCAATATGAAGGGAAAAAAATAGTAATAATAATTGCAAGAAAAAAAGTAAAAGAGTCGTTGTCTGCTAAAAGCAAGCAAGAAGGCAAGCAAGCATGCATGCATGCTTCAAAACGCATCCTAAGATATGTAGTGTGGAAAAAGCAAACGAAAAGCAATAATTTCTACAAACCGCTGGGTATGTGTAGTCTGGCGAGTATGAAGAGTACCTGAAACAGTGTTAAAAGAAATGACAAAAGAAATAAGATTAGTGTTTGATGATTGTTAAAAAACTCAGCGAAAATTCCAAAACTTAAAAGCTGGGACTTGTGAAGAAAAAACATTATAATGCTTGCCTTTCAGCTAGCATATATTTGTTGGTATGCATGCATAAAATGATAGAATTGCAAGGGGCTAGAGACTTTTCTTTTCTTTTCTTTTTTATGAATATCTCGCACAAAGGCAAAAACATGCAATTGATCATCTTCAATCACAATGAAACACGACGCCATTAATTTTAAGCAGAAATCTTCTATTTTGGCTATATAATCCTCAGGTGAAAAATGAATAAAATGTTAAGTGTATCATGAATTAAATGTATAGAGCAAGACTTTTGAGCTTGGTTTTTGTCTATTGCAAGTGGGTGATCTGGCCTACCATAATGGTTACATTGAATTCACTACGAGCTTGTTGGTGATTTCCAACGGTATTTTAAAGATGTGAGTGTACAAATGTGCTAGCTAGCTAGCCATTATCACCATTAACATGTGTACGTACTTAGGGCTAGAAGCAAGTCGAGCAAGGTTAAGCAAGAGGAGTCGTCTTGAGAGAGGGAAGCAAGAAGAATGTGTGAATGATGACGGCAAGGAATAAATAAATGAATGGCTATCATTTCTCTTGGTTTGTACGTACCACCACTTGGGGAGAGAGGGAGGGAGGGAGGGAGGGAGAGCATATGATGAAAAGTGGCTTCATACAGATGAAGCGTGGTGCTGTCGACCACCCTAGTTTAATGGGTTGGGTGTGCATGAGGTGGCACTGCACGTGCATGTAGCATCCCAAAATAGGAGGGGGAGAGAGAGAGAGAGAGAGAGAGAGAGAGAGAGAGTAGCCTACCCATAAACATTATACGGTATCCCTTGTTGGATGGCATAATGAGGGAAGGACGCAGCTGAAGGAAAAGCTGTTCCCACGCCACCTCCAAACCCTGTCTGAAAAGAGCTCATCACCCTAAAGTTCCTTCCTGCTGCTCCTACCACAACACATTCAATATTATTTTTCAACTAAAATCAGCGAAAATAATCAAAGAGCTAGCACACTTTCGATCAAATCACACACACACACACACACAAACCCTCGCATAGGAAAGAACAGAACTAATCTCCTCCATTTAGGAGGAATATTCATGCTGCATTTTGATTCGACTGTCAATGTGTTTGAAACAGAATATACAAACTAATCAGCACTGAATATCCACAAAATACTAGCTAATAATCCTTCCTCAAAGAATTAAATAATAACATTTACTGAAAATATTACAGCATATATCCTTAGACTTTAAACAGCGAAAAGTACAATCTGAAAGCTCTTTTTTTTTTTTTAGGATCTCAATTAATGTATATCGAGACAAAATCCGTATTTACCACATGAAATAATTGAATGGAAAACCAGTAAAAGTAGCTAGTATACCATGCTTTGGGGTAGAGGGTTTGGATCTCTGAACACCCAAAGATGCAAGATTACAATTAGCTCTTCTCCCATCTATCACCGGAGAAGCATCCACACAAGCCCTCATGGCTGCATCAGGTTCCCGAAAAGTTACCTAAAATAGCAACAGCACATTCTCCCAAATTAACTACCTCAAAAACAAGACAAGACATAGCATAATTCTCCACGAAATTCTTTCTTTTTTTCATGCAAAACTATGTAAGTACTGCATCTTTCTTTCGCTTCAAAGATCTCATCTCTAATTTACAACATTAAAGGAAAAGAAATAAAACAGAAACGTACAAATCCATAGCCTTTGGATCTGCCAGTGGCCTTATCAGCGATGACAACAGCCTCCAAGATCTCACCAAACTGCTCAAAATATTTCTTCATGGTCTCCTTTTGTGTTTCCCATGCCAACCCTCCAACAAATACCTTAGTATAAGTTGTGTCACCAAACTGACCTGCCAAATTTGAGGGAGTCATGATCTTTCTTCTCTCCAAATCTCTCCTCTCCTCTCCTTTTCTTTCCTGAGATCTCTTCTGAAAACCAAAGTGCCTAGTGGCTACAAAACTTTATAGTATATGTCAAAATGAGACCTAAATACGTACGTGTCTAAAACTGCGTGGAACTATTTAGGTCTAGGTTGATCTCAATGTTAGTGTGCCTAATATAACAAAGACCCACTAAAATCAAGATGGATTTTTCGAGGAGAATTTTGGTTTTGGTGATGGTGTTGATGATCAAAGAGGGACAATAAGGGTCTTTGAGATTGAAAAAGAGAGAAAATTGGGAGGGAAGAGAAAGCATAAAGGGGTCAGGAAAAAGAAGAAGAAGAAGAAGAAAGACCGACGGGCATGAATTATATACACGGTAGCCCCACGGCCTTTTCACTTTCTCACGCGCCATTACAACGAGTGTTTGCCACTATAAAATAATAAATCATGATTTCATCCAGGTTTGTTCATCATGTGTGGTTTCACGTGCTGTGTTGAGTGTGGGTGTTGTTTACGCAGCATTATTATGTCTCTCATAGCTGTACTTCGTATTATTTTAAAGGAGAAGGTGGAGTGACGGATTAGTCTGCGGTTCTGGCTTTTAATTACGAGATTACCAAGCGGAAGTGGGGTGATGGGAGCAGAAGCCCTTCAGCAGAAACGGAACGGGGAAATTTTGCAAACTGAGGGAAGAGAGGGATAAAATCACGCGGGAGGTCAACAGTCAACTCTTACAAATTACTTGTCTGAAGTGGGGCGGATCACGTGGGCAGCTTGTAAATTTTTTATAATTTAAATTTACCTTTTTTTCATGGTTAATTTTAAATCATTATTTCCTTTTCTTTTTCATTTTATTTCCCCATAGATATATTTTCAAACGTGTTACAAAATCTTCCCATTAAAAAGTTTTAAATACAAATCTGTTATGAAATCATATATGTTCCGTGAATGTCTAGTAGTCGTCTTTCACCTTTTGACCTTCCTTTCTAAAGAAAACACAGATGAAAAACTTAAAATAGAGTAAAAGTAGGAACATTGTGGCCCTTGGACATTCGCAAGAATTTTTTTTTTATAGATTATTCAACGGTATTTATACATTGATTTTATATAAAAAATATTTATTAATGGAATCACGAATAATAACTATTCGATGAAAACTTATCGTTGATGATTTTTATTATATCAATCAGTCTATTAGTAATATAATTAGCAAAACAAAAAAAATACATGAAACAAAAAAAGAATTTACTGGCATCATTCCATTAGTGAGTATGGCATATCATATACAAAGAATACGTACCATTTATAATTTTCTTAGTGATTTAATTCATATTATCGACGAAACTAATCAGTTAATAATTTAAATATTGTTAGTGGCATTTTCTGTATTTTTTTCAAATTCCTTAGAACTTTTTAAAAGACTTAGTTCGTCGGTAATTTCATCTGTAATGCTTAGTGGCAAAGTTTTATAATTTTTTTTTAACTTTTTGCAACTTTTTGATGGGCTTAATTTGTCAATAATTCCATCAGTATTTTGTTTAATATATATTTTGTTTAAATCTAAAATAAACAAAACATAAAAAGATTAAAAGAAATAAAAAATAAAATAAAAAACCAAATATTTATTACTAATTTATAAATTATTAGTTTGAATATAATTTATCTAGAGGACAGAAGCTGAAGGAGAAGGAGGAGGCAGAGATGGATATTCATCAGGATTAGGTAGGAGAGCTGGACCACATGTACTATCAGGGTTCGATAACAGCTTCATGTACAATCGCCTAATTTTTGCCATCTCGACACTAAGTAGGGTCGTCTTAGCAGTAAGGCGGGTTGTTTTAGCAATAAGTTGGGTCGTCCGAGCTTTAACTTATTCTCGTATAATTGCCTAGACAACCAAAAATTAGGAGCTCAAACCTGATTGCAAGGAACTAATGATTGATACACTATGACCCATCTGCATATCCTCGGTCATAGTGTTTGAGATATCGTAAATCTGATTTTTACTGGGTCCATCGGACAATCCAACCTCCAACCATAAATCTAGATCGAGTTCCGGATGGGTGGAAGGATCGTCCCTATATCTTTTCTACAATTGAAAGGCATATGTTTCCTAGAAAAAAAACTAGTAAGATAATTTTAAAAAATAATAAATTAAGAAAAAAAATGTTGAAATCCAACTTATCATGAACTTCTGAGCTTGGCTATCCATGAGTTGCTACACCCCTTTCTGAAGATTATCATTTTGCATGAGTTTCTATAATAAGCTTCATCGGTCTTTGTTCGTATCCAAGAATTATAGCTTGCAAAAGTAAGCTACCGTCAGTCTGAGTATTTTCATATAAAACAATCATAAAAAAAATATGTGTGTTAAAAAATAATTTTACTATCAATTTCGCATGTGAAACGAACACAATAAATTCACTGATTTGCATGGTAATTAAACCATAAATCTCCATGTTCTGGGTTCTTTGTGTTAGATTGCGATCGCTGCACGAAATGCTCAAACATTACGTGCTGGATAGAAGCTTCCCATATAACCTCTAAGACATGTGGAGGTCTGAAATCCCAAAATAAATATAAGTCTCGCATATCGAAATCTTAACATGCGTCTTGTTTCTAACTTATTTATTTAGGTTGAACAAGTATCTGAATGAAATTAAATGAATGTTTTACCTTAAAAAAAATACAATATAAGTTTAATTAGAATAAATGGGTAATTTATAACCTCTCGAATGGATACATCCATGTTGATGTAAACCTCATGATCATGTGGTCATACAACTTACAACAAAGATGATAACTTCCCTAATAAAATCGAATAATAAAGTTTGGTTGAAACTTGACCTAGAGTTAACTTGTAACTAAAAACCAAAGGTATTGAATGATTGTGAATGATGACACAAGGTTAGTTATACCTTGATAAGTTAGATTTATTCCTTGTCTTAACAAAGAAGAAGAAGTTTGCTCAAGCAAAAATGAATTTCATTAATGACTAAAGACAACCCTAAACTTGCAGCAAAACAAAACATAATATAGTCTTAAGATAATAACCCTATCGGTCCAATATTGGGTTGCAAACCAATGAACCTTAACTAAAACTTAGCTAAGCATAAACCTAATGCCTAAAACAAGCCTAAACATTAATTTTTGGCAAAAACAAACCCAACATAAATAAAAGACCTAAAATTAAAATATAATTATTCCAAATATTAATTAAAATAATAAATAAACCTTAAGAAATATTCAGATGAATACAAGTTATCAAAATAACCTTAAAACCATATCTCCTTACATTAGATCCCTTGTAGCCGAATCTGAAACTTATAGATGAAAGAATGTCCCTTTGTGCCGTCCATTAATCCTCTTTGTTTGCTTGAAAGATGTTGTCTTGAATGATGAAGTTTCTTTCCTTGTTTAGTTGAAAGTATGCTCTCAAAAATAGAAAGGCAAGTGGTTGAAATATCTCCTTTAAATAGCTTTCCATAATCTCCATTTTGAATAAGAAAATCTTGCAAAATAAGAAAAAGAACAACAAAATAATCTCAAGCCTCCTTGCCAGAACATACATTCCATAATGGATATGGTATTCTTACAAACTATGGATAATAGTTGCTACTATAAATATCTCTTTGTTTGACATGAAATCCTTATGGAATAGTAAGCCAATAGTTGCCACATATGCTTCTAAGATCATTACAAAATCCTTGTATTGAATGGAATCCATAATACACAAGAAAATAATATTTTTCCAATTTTCGCACATTCCTGACAAATTTCAATCCTGACTTCGAACATGTCGTTCTCCCTTGTCCGTATGAAATTGCAAGCCAACCATATATCGCCGGAAAGGTATGATTATTTGCTTTTGAAAACAATTAGAATCTTAACAGAATTGCTTCTGTAGCTCTAGATATAGTCCAAATAGTAGATAAAGGTCTAAATAGAAAGATTTGACATGATTTGTCAAATAACTTCAACCATCTGAAATAATACCTTACCAAACTCCGATTTAACTGTAATTTTGACTCTATGTATGACAACATGTCTAGAAAATCCTGTAAACATTTCAGCCCGATCCAATAGTTTTATTGAAAGTTAGGCTCAATAGCATAAAACTAGATAATAGAAAATTTTATGCTAAAATCCAAATATGACCTTACTTAGATTGTATCATTTCTTCTCTCTACAAGATGATTCATTCTCAAATCACCAATAGGTATAATGAAAAATTCTTTAGCTTCTTTTTGAAGCCTTTGGAGTTATTTTCTTGCCCGCACCTGCCTCCAACAACATTGTATGAAAGTAGTGGACGATAATAATTTCAAATAAGCACACCTTGCCATTCACTTGCATACATATTTTTGAATGATAACACTGCTACTCTTTCATTTTTTATCCTTTCAATGCTAAACTGAAGCTCTCAATTCTTTATGTTTTTGATTTTTTCTTTATAAACCTTTGCAATTTTTTCAGCCTCGCGCTCTTTATCTAACATCATAAAAATATATAATCATAAACATTTCATTTGTTTTGTGTTTTGTTCTTCTTATTCCTCTTCTCTGCTTTTTTTTATTCTCTTTTCTCCCTATCAACCTCACTCTCTCCATTTTCTTCATCTCTTCTCCTCTTCCTCCATCCCCAACGTCAAGCAAGTCTAGCCGCCCCTACACCTCCATACTAGGTAAATATCATGCTCTTTTTATTTTTATTTTTTTTCCATTGTTTTTTTTTATTATTTATCTCTCTTATTTTTTAATGTTATGGAACCTAAGGTTTCATTATTTTATTACTAAGATTTTGTTGTGACATTTATATAGTAAGTTTATATCATTTGGGTTTTCTGGTGATTGGAATAAAACTTTGGGGCTGGTGTCTAATTGTAACAATCTCATAGTTATGAAATAGTGGTGTAGGGTCTTTGCTTCAATCAACATACAAACTTAAAGAAGAAAGAAGGAGAGCCCATGATAAACCTGGTACAAGACTACAACCATTAACAATTAAAGAGAAAAGTGTAATGAAATTAAGTATTATGAGAGATAAGAATTTTTAAGTAGTGCTTACATGTGTTAAGAACCACGTGATAAATTATTCATCTTGTAATTTGAATATTTTAGATTTAGTCATATGTGAATTTTGAGAAAGTAAAAATTGATGATGTTGCCTATGTGAAATTTCTCAATCTATCAATTCATGAGAGTATAAGAAAACAATTATTTAAAAATAACATGTTAATATTGTGCTTACTGAATAAAACGTCTTAATTCATCGTAGTTAAATAACACGTAATTATATGCATGTATGAATTTGATTTCTATTAAATATCTTTACCTCACTGTATTTTTAGTAAAGGTCATCTACGATGAGAAGATATTGACAAATTCTCACTTGAGGTACTTTCCCACCATTATCATGTCTTGGAACATAGTTTATTCTTGTTTCTCAAGTGAGGCTCAAAATAGTATGAGATAAATGTTGAGACCTCTTCAATAATATAAGCCTTACATATCAAAGTCTCAACATGCACCTTGTTTTTTACCTTTTTCTTTAGGTTAAAAAAGTATTTACATGGAATTAAATGAATGTTTTAAATAAAAAAAGACAATAAAAATTTAATTAAGATGTATGTGTAATCCCTAACCTCTCAAATAAATACATTCATCTATACTGGACAAGGCTTCCAATTTTTGCTTCAAACGGTAAATGTATAGGTATATGCTCTATTGATTCAAAGAAAGATGAAGAGAATATCATCTCAAGTTTACATATTGTCTAAACGATATTCATATCAAACTTCTTCAAGTATTGTCCTTTGTCTTCTCTTTCATGTCCATCATTGTGTTAAAAATGTTTTCAAACATGTTATTTTCTATATGCATGACATCCAAATTATAGCAATGGAGATCAGTCTTCCAATAAAGAAGCTTCCAAAAAACACTTCGCTTTACCCAATTATAGGTCACACCAAAATCTGAAAACTTTTGTTTACCGGATTGAAAACCAAACACAATGCCCTCATACTATAATACCATGTTATACAATTCTTCACTTGATAGTATTGACGATGCAACATCCCTTTCAACTTTACCTACAAAGAAGTCATTTATGTACTTACGAGTGGTTGACAAGAACCTCTAGTGGCAATCAAAACAAGAAATTTTACCACCATTTATTAAAGTGAAAGCCTTGTTATTTTCCATACAGTATGAACATGCTAATTTTTTATGTGTGCTCTAACTAGAAACCATCTCAAATACAGGAAAATCATTGATAGTCCACATCAAAGCTGTCTTTATTTGAAAATTTTATTTCCTTGAGACATCATACGTCAAAGTCTCGGATGATCATAATTATTTCAACTCATCAATCAACGGTTTAAGACAATATTTATATTCTAATATGGACTCTTAGGATTAGGTATGACCATAGACAAAAACATAAGATCTGGCTTATACACATCCCTAGTGACAAGTTATAAATTGTGAGTATCACTGACCAACAAGAATATGGTACAGTAAATGACCCGAATGGATTAAATTTGTTTGTACATAACCCAACATGTATGTTACGTGGTTCCATTGAAAACTGAGGTTGCATCCATTTAAACTACTTTCAGGCTTCATCATCGGAAGGGTGCACCATGACTTCATCCACCGTATAATGTGAATAATGTCATGTCATGTGCTCAATTGTATTTGGAGACATGATAACCTTTTTAGTTTAGGAGTGATTGTGAAGTATCTTATTTTTCTATGTGCAACAAGAGTCCTTCTCTTTTTAGTTCTAGGTATATATTAAGCATGCTTATATGTTCTATACTCGGTCAAATCTTCATTTTCTAGGTAGTACAACATACAGAAGTTTGGACACGTGTTAATTTCCTAGCATTATAAGCCAAGGGATTTCATCATGGATTTAATAGTATAAAATTCCTCTTTCAACTTATTCCTTCAAGGGAAAATGCTTCTTGTCTATTTGATGATTTTTTCATAACTAGACTTGGTCAACCTATGATTTGACTTGATGGTAAACACTTGTATAATGACCAATAATTTACTGTGATTTGTGCACCCATCCCATAATGGTTTGTTGAAATCTTTCAAAAGATAGAAAAAAACCTAGTTGCGTCTATATTTGGTTCTTTATCTATGATAGAACATCCACCTATACCAACCTGATTCATTTTCATTGCATCCATAACTATACTCCTATACAATGACTATTATCATCTACAACTTCATGCACATTGTTAGTACTAGAAGTTGACCCCACCATCATTTCTACCATAGTCTTATAAGGAACATATGGTTCTTCGTATACAAACCAACACAAGTATTTTTCATGAATCCTCTTTGCAAAAAATGTATCGTAACAACATCTAGATCAATAAATTTTTATTTTTATATCTCTTACATAGACATCTAATACTACCTCCATTAATATTTTTTGGATTAGATAGTGCATAATTAATAAAACCCTTAACCTCATTACAATAATCCATCATGCACAACCTTTTAGGTAAAACTTGATACATCTAAGAATGATCATTCATTACTTATATGAAACCTATATAGAATATTGATAACAACATGCATTAATTAATAATGTGAAATAAACAAATTATCGGTATCCAACTAATTGACTATCATTGGTTTAATTCAAACAAATTATCAATTTTCTCTAAAAATTCAAATTCTTCCAGATTTATCGAAATTTTCAACTTAACAATAAAATTGAAAAAATATGAAAATACCCATTAAATAAGCCATTATTTATTTCATTATAAAACACTTAAGTTACAAAATCAAACTTAATTTCATCCAATGACAAACAAATATAATTTCTCAAATCTCAAACAAATCCTAATATGTATATATCAGCATTCATACAACAAATTTCTATGAAAAAAAAGCTGAAAAAAAAGCTATAAAACAAGTAAACATACAAACAAACTACATATACTACATCAAAATGCCAAAAACACTAACATTTTAAAAATAGGTTACAACAAGAAATAGATAGTTTTGCTTTTTTAATGTGGTGAATCTTAAAAAAAATAATTAAACCAAAACAGAGATGTTAATAGGCTGATTGTTGGGGTGGTCAGATTTGTGATAATTTGAGCTTGATTTGTGACAAAATAAGGAGGTAATGTGTCTTGTTTCTGCAGAATAAAAAGGAAGAAGAAGAATAAATGGGGGAGAGGGAGATGAGGGGTCAACTGTTAGGTTATAACTTAAATATCATTGATGGTTTTATCGACGATAATATTTCCTTGGTAATTTCATCTGTGATAATGATATGTCATTTTTTTTCTTTTTTTTTCTCTCTCCATTTCCAATTGTAATTCGCTGGATACCAAGGGAAATAATGAGCTAATATTCCATTGGTAAATGACATTATAATTGACCAACATATTTTTCATTAATATATCTATTTGTATTTGACAATTTTTGAGTAGTGAAGGCAATAATTTTGGTTTTAGTTTACATAATACATCAACATATTGTTTGTTTTAGGCTTGTTGATTTTTAGTTAATGAAATTTTGTGGACATAATTGTATTGTTAGGAATTTTTAAGTTAAACTATGTATGAATTTTTATTTGAACTATGTATTTTAAGGTGTTAAACTTTTATATTGTTTATTTCACTTGTGTCATAATTATGTTATATTGTTATTTACTACTTGACTGAAACTATCTTTATAATTAGTTAAAAACTTTTCTTACAGTTTTATAATTTGAGTTTACATTGCACTTTTTATGTCGTGTCAAAAAAATATTTTTGACAACCTTGATTTGTATAGCTGATTTCATGTTACATATTAAGTCTTTAATCTATTAATTTATAAAAAAAAAACTAAAATATTATATATTTGTCATTGAACTTTTTAATGTACATGCCTTTGTAAGTTAAAAATTACTAGTTTGCCATTAATGTTGCCATTGCAATGTTTAGTTTTGAAAAGTAGTCATTGTAGCCCTTTTTCTTTGTTTTTAAGCACAACATCTGTGCATCATGTTTACATTTTTTTCTTCCTTTTATCACCATTTTTGCATTTTCCCCCTCTTATCACCAATTATACAAATTTTTCATCTTAATATCAACCAACAATCACATATAATCTATCAAATATTAACTTATCATTTACTTCACTTAATTTCTAGATTGGTCCTATTCAGTAACACAAAACAATTTCTCTCTTTTATTTTCACTTTTCTTCTCTTCTTCCTATTTTTCTTCTCTAATAGAAAATCAGTAAACATGTTCAATTCTTAAAGTGTTGGTATATTTTTCTAACCTAGAAAATTAGAGATTGTATTCATATTATATTGTTTTTCATTAGAGAAAAATGGAAAATTGTGTTCAAATTAAACCTATTTTAGATGATATTCTTTACATTTTTACATGCACAATTTTTTTTTTTGTTATTTTAAAAGAAGTTTTCCACCTAATTAAATTGAATGAGATACAAGAATAAACAGAACAATGTAATATTTTCACTATTAGAGTGTATTAATAATAAATTCTTAATGATTATTATAATCATTCTAAATTGATTTATAATGATTTCCCTAACCAAACTCATTTGTTGTTGTTGAGACATGTGTACTTGAATGCTTTCTTGCACCATACTAATACCATCCTCGTTTAGAAATTTCAATCCTTCACTACCATGTTTTGTAAATAATTTGTTAGTTGTATCTTCCATCCAAATAAAATTATGTAATGTTAAAAAACAATTAGAATTAGTTATTGTAATTGTAATGGATCACTTGGAATAATATTTAAAATGTTAAATCTAGTCTTCAATACACCAAAACACTTTTCAATGGCATTTCATAACGATGGATGTCTATAGTTAAAAAGTTCATATTTTCTTCTTATTCTTCCACTCAAACTATGAAATTCACTAAGATGATACCATTCATTATGATACGAAGCTAAAAAACTAGGAATGTTAGGATAGCTAGCATCAATGACATAATAATGATCTATAATTGAGTAAGACTATTGTTATTCATAATAATTATAAAATTGATTATTTGAATGCTATATGTACTCACTCACCACCAATTGGCATAGAAAAATGATTTCTTTCTAATGATAATGCATCCATAAATACATGTGAATCATTAGTTATTCATTCCCAATTAGTATAGACAAATATGATCATATCATGAGAACAAACAACCATGACATTTTATGTGACAAATGAAGCTCTTTTACCATGAAAAGTCTTTTGTTTTGATGGAGGAGACCAAACAGCAACATGAGTTCCATCAATTGCACCTATATTTTTATTTAAGAAAATAAAATATCATTTCAAATATACATATATTTAAATAATCTAAAATCACATGCTTATGATTATTTTAAAAAATTAGCATACCTCAAAATAAAAATACCATTTTAGATTACCTTTAATTTCTAGTTGTACATTTCCTCTTTTAGTTGGCTTAATTAATTTAGTTTCTAAAAAAGTCAATGCTCTTATCACTTTTTTAACATGAATAGATATTGTCCTACGTGAATGTTGAAAATGAGCTACAAGTCTTTATTTGATCCAATGAACTAGAACAACTAATCCCTTTGCTACAATTTCCTTCACACTAATAGCTTTTGATTTTCACATCAAATTCTTTTACTTCAACTTATCACATAAAATTTGAAAGACATATGGCCTCATACAAACACTCTCATAACATCTAGTTGGATTTTCGACCAAGACATAAAGCATACATTCCATCCCACCAAGCATTGATGTCCTATAAGGAATGTTTTGGGAAAATAAACTTTCACATTCCATTATTTATCTTATCGTTCGCAACACCGTTGTAAGCCCATAAAAAAAGCTTATTTGAGAATGGGAGAAAAATAAAAAGAAGAGTTGCTACATAATATTATAATCACTATGAAACCCTAATTAGTTAACAAAGATGTATGATAAGGGACTGATTATGTTAAATGAAATATATTATCACCTTAAAGCATCCTACCTGAGGTAGTTTGCATTACTTGCCTTATCTTCTATTCCTAATAGTTTGTTGTGCCTAGTCTATAAGTGGTCCATCTAATAAATGATGGTGGGTTTACTTCAATGAGTTAAACCCTGATTGTTGGTTTAAACTTAGTCATTCTACGGTTTAGTTTATTTTTATTTTTCCTAGTTATTATCTTTGGATAATACTTGGTGAATTAACAATACTAAGGTTGGTCACTCCTAATCACGACCTGTGATTAATTATCGATTAATTCATGTCAGTGAATGATCCATGGGTCTATGTTGGATTCATTGAATCCATCCTAAATCCTAGGAAAGGTCCATGAAAGGTGCTTCAATAAGGTTCACTTGTTCTATGACACCTGGGTTTCACTCGCAACATTTGCTGAATGTAGACTTAATACTCTCAATTCATATTCAGATGTAATCGTATTATGGACAACACTTACTATTAATAATCATATTACATATCTTGTTACTTATGTGGAATCTAGTATGAAAGATGTTCTCTGTTTTTTTACTCCACATCATCATGTTTGATCTGAACATTAAGTGGTCTCCTAATCACCAAAGCCTCTTTATCAATTGGTTACTCAGAATCACTATAATCCTCAGGTGGTGGCATATCATCCTCCTTGGATTTGTCACTTTTGAATTCAATCTTTCTATATTCTCTCATAACTATAATTATAACCATTTTGTTTGGACATTATGAAGTTATATGTCCATTCCCTAAACACTTGAAATACTTAATATCATGATTACAATTAGTTTGAGTTTTAGTTTTACCTTTTTGTTTAGTGGTCGAATCCCTCCTCAATGCTTTATGTGGTTTGACTTTGCTTCTTATTGTATTCAACTTTGATGAGAAACCCCCTTTCTCGTATAATTCAGCATACAATTGAAAAAGAACCCGAATTACCTTATTAGCATGTACTGTCATTTCTTTTCAACTGCCTCTCTACCTAGGTAGTCATGTGAATAATATATTCTAACTTAACATGATATTGTAATTCAATCACATTAGTTATCTCTCTATTCAAACATTCAAAAACCTTGTCATTATAACCTCTCTATCCTCCATAAAATTAGCTCTAATCATGACAAACTTCATCTCTTTATGGTAATTCTCTATGCTTTTATATCCTTGAATCAAACTCTGTAATATCTTAAATAATTCTCTATAATAATATATAGAACAAACCTTTTTCTCATGATTACTTTCATCTCATCCGAAGTTTCTATGAGTCTTTCATCTCTATAATAATTCCTTCTCCTATATAAAACAATTTGATCCTACTAAATAATAGCATAGTCAGTAAACTCAATAACATTAAGTTTTACCTTCTTTTCTTTAGAGTAACGGTGACAATATAAAAGGTAAAACTTATTGTTATTAAGTTTTCAGAGTTTTTCTTCAGGGTTACTACTTTCTTCTCCCATTTCAAATATGCTTCAGGATCATTTCTGCTCTAAAAAGCCAAAATCTTCATTTTAGGGGTTTTTTGGGAGTATGGTAGAAGTTGCTTTTCAAAGCGTTTTTTGCTCAGAAATGCATCAAAATAATATTTTTTTTTAAAAAATTATTTTTAACATCAGCACATCAAAACAATCCAAAAATATAAATAAAATAATTTTAAGCAAAAAAAATCTTGAGTTTTGGCCAACCTCTGTTTGGGCCGCATTTTCAAACAGAGGCTTAATACTCCCTAAATTTTCGTCCAAACTATCATAAAAAGCATCATCCCTATCTGCTATCATATGACTAAAATAATCATGTGGCTGAACTCCTTTATGTTTGCGGGTCTTATACTGCTGAAAGCTAACACCATGTTCATGATCAAAATCATTGGTCACTCATTTGTATTTTTTTTTCTATAGACTCATCTAAAGGTGAAAAATAGCTCATCTCACAAGCCTTCTACCTTCAAGATCTCTACAAACTTGGCCATCTTTAAGGCTAGCTACTTTAGTTCTCAATCCATCCATCTCATTCATAATCTCTCAAAATCCAAATAATCCCATTTCATATTATTTTATTCTTTAGAGGTGGTGATTCACTTTTGGTTGACATCGTCTAGATCTGAAAATCATGTTAGTAATAAGAGAAAATATATCTTCACATGTTCCTTCATGTGTTTACACTCAATCTATGTCACTCCTTTTGTGTTTTACATAAAGTTTTGGTTTTTTACTATAATAAGCTCACCTTTAGCCTTTTACCACTCAATCTAATTTTTTTTATTTCTTTAAAGAACTAATTCACAACAAATTAGAAAAAATAACGACTTAGAGGTGTAATCCAAAATAAATATGTAAACTCAAGAAGTAAAAAACCAAAAATTATCAATACAAAATCACGAATAGCAAAACATATTTGTGCAAAATATGAACGAGATGAAGACATGAAAAACATTTACTAGAATAAAAAAATATGTCTAAATAATCTAAAAATGAAATAAGACTCAAATATCCCAAACTAAGCATATACACTTTTTTAGACTGATTTTTGTGTAGAAAACCTCAAATGAATAATAAAAGATTTTTTTTATGAAAAGCTAATCTTTGTGATTTTTTTGTAATTTTTAGAAATAAACCAACAAAGTATGTCTAAATAATTTAAAAATAAAGACATGACACTAAGATATCTCAAGAATCAATAATTGTTAGATTTGAGTTGTCAAATACAAGATTTGATGAAAAACCCTAATTTTTAGCCTAAACCCTACCTTTGCCCTCATGAGATTTCTTTGATCTTTCTACTTCTTTTTTTCAATTGTATACAATTAGATCTCAAATAATTTTCTTTCTTTTAACGTTTACTGCAACTATGTTCTAGATGACAACAACGATGAAATAATACAAAAATTTAAAGATAAAAGGGATATAACCCAATTTTAGAGTCTTACTCTGATATCAATTGATGCGAACCCTATGGATATAAAGATCTAGTAACCCACTGTCAAATCAACCCTTCCTAAAAAAGCTAAAATTATGTTTGTGATTGAGTTCGACACAATAATATCATGTACTGAGACACCAAGACTTTATGTAATCGAACCCCACCCAATACCTGTAAAAAGACATGAACGAGAAGTATAAAAGATGCTATAAAACTTTGTTAATTTTTTGATAAGTCAAAGTAGTTTAATAAAGAAGCAAATTAAGAAATCCTCTCTCAATCACACAATAAATTATTTTGAAATAAAAGTCTGTAAAAAAACCTAAATACAAGTTAAATAACCCTATTTACAATAAGTTAAAACATCATAAACAAGGACAAAAAAATATTAAAAGAATTCTAAATAAAATAAAAAAAGAATATTATATCAACTAGAAAACTAATACAATTCTCACACAACAACTTCTAGACCTTATCACAATGCATTCCCAATGTCCACTTACTATGAAATTTTAACTGTGTAAAAAACAAGGCCTTTTAAATATTCTAGTAAAATGTCATCTTGATCTAATGGTTAAATTGAAAATTATGATTATTAGCGTAAAACTGTATATTAGAAAAAATAAGCCCCACAACCGCCTCTAATATCCTTGAATGATAATGAAACCTTGCCAATGAGGAAAAATAACGACTTAGAGGTGTAATCCAAAATAAAGGAAATGCAAGTTACTGACATGAAAACCCTTGTCAAAATAATCCCAATCACTGCCACCTATGCTTTCCTTGTAGAAAAGGAATCCTAGCTAAATAAGTAGGCCACAAATCATAAGGAAACAAATAACAAAACATGTACAACAACTTATAGCCTGACTTTAAATATGTTGTTCTCTCTCTTCTTCATGAATTACTTGACCTTTCATATATGAATGAAAATCTTAAGATGTCTAGTTTTTTTGAAGAACTAGATATGCAAAAACATTCCACATGTAGCTTCAGATATAGCCCAAACAATACACAAAGGTCTAGTTAGACAAATTTGCAACTTGTTAACCCAAATATCCAAAATCAACCCAATCAATTCCTTTTAGACCCTTTTAGTTTTAGACCTTGTAATAAGCCTAGTTTGTAGCTCTAATAGATCATCCAGTGATGTTCACTGATTCGCATCAAAATTGATTACCAATCATGATTTTTCTTTCACTTAAGCCCTCAATTGATAAAATTAGACTCCTAAACTTTGCCACCCTGTTCATTTTAGTCATTGGTCTTTCAATTTAAGCAATCATGACCAATTTCATTTTTTTTTATTTTGTCTTTAATATGACCCCAAATTTTTTTTCCACACTAATTTCTAAACAGATGCAAATTAAATTCTTGTCTATTTGAGATGTAAGAACATTTTTTGAGTTTTTTTTTCTTTGAAAGAAAGACATTTTGTTAAATTTAGGAAATTTTTGGGGATCCAAAACTAGGTTATGAAATATATGACTATTCTAATCTTGCATGATATCATCATCTGATGACAAACTATCACTGTTAGATAAATTCAAACTAGAATGAGTAGATACATGTTAATCCATTTCACATGCTTTGTTAAATAAATAAATTTAATAAATCTTAAGTACTTACTTATAGTACCCAAAAAATGGAATACACATAAATTAACAATAAGTTAAAATCCAAACTATTCAATGCTTAGAAACATCAAGATCAGAACAAACATAACAGACAAACCAAGATTTGGACACAACTTAGAAACTATTCAAGGCTAATATGACAATATATTCCTTTAAACTTATGAATAATTTAAACTCCTGCCATCATTCATTAATTTGTAGTGTCTACTCATGAATCATGATGAACTTGACATTATGGCATCTTCCAAGCCTATACTTGGTTAAACTTTCTTTTTGAGTTGTTAAATTAATATTACTATTTGACTTCATGGATAAATAAAAATCAATTAAAATGTTGATCCATATCATTTGCTTTGTTACATAAAAAGAATTTAAAAAATCTTAAGGCATATAATATTTTAAAAAATATCACACACATAAATTAACCATAAGTTAAAATCCGAACTTATATATAAAATCGAGATCGATCATGATGTAGGTATCTTCATAGTTCAGACAATGTCCACTATATAAAGTGATTGAAACAAGGTAAAACATTTGTGTGCAGCATAATCAAACACCATGCCCAAGTATTATAAATTTACCAAGGAGATCATTTAAAGAAAAAAGGCTTAATCATTTAGAAAGAGTTAATATAAAGTTATACTCTACCGTCCTTGAAAAAACAAATGTAGTATGCAGTCCAAACTGAAAAACCAATTTAGTAAGTGTTTGACGTTGCGGCGGCTACATCAAAATGCATTTTTTAAGTATTTGGTTACATACGAACCACACTTTTTATTCATGTGGGTCCCATTAGAAATTGAAGTTGAACCTTAGTTTCTGAAAAGCAATTGCTATTTGCTTTTTTTTTGTTCATTCTCTCTCTTTCACCAACAATTAATAGAGGAGGAAAACTATTGCAAAAAAAAAATACCAAAACAACCTAGATCTGGAAATCCTGGCCATTATTTCCCAATTTTTTCAAGACTTGTTCCCCTCTGTTTCTTTCTCTCGTCTCCCACTAGAGTTACTTTGCCAGACGAACAACGAAAAACAATTTCCATTTGCTTTTGGGCATCTTCAAGGTAAGATCTTTCAAACCATTCTCTCATACCTTCACCAATACAAAATTGTGCAGACCAGAAAATGATTGGAAAAAAAAATTCCAAAAGAACCCGTAGATCTATAAATCCTGCCATTATCATATCATTCCTAAATTTTTCCAGCATTGTTCCCCTTCATTCCTTTCTCTCATCTTGATAGCCTCCTTCCATTTCTCTGAGAGCTTACTTTTCCAGACTTGTTCCACAAAAGGCAATGTTCAGCGATTTATAAGCTCATTCATCAAAGCGTTGTATTTTGTTTTTATGTAAATTGAATCTTATATCCCTGCACCCTTTTCTTCATTTGTCTTTAAGTGAGTAAATAAAATATGATGTTAATTTCCATATGATATTCTAACATTTCTTTTCTTTTTTTGGTTCACAGAAAAAACCAGCAGATCCAAGCTAAGGAAACTCATATGAGAGAAGAGTAACCGTGAGTTTCTCCTTGTCTCTATCTTAAAATTTATTTTAATTAACTAGAAATTTTAATTTGTGTGATGCTTCATTGATTTCTTTTACTGTGATTCATCGTCAATGTTGTTAATTAACTACAAATTATTGCCCTCGTATGCAACCTGTTCTTGAACATAGATTATTTTTCAGTATACATTGTTTTTCTCTGTTAACTTAAAATTTATTTTAATTAACTAGAAATTTTAATTTGTGTGATGCTTCATTGATTTCTTTTACTGTGATTCATCGTCAATGTTGTTAATTAACTACAAATTATTGCCCTCGTATGCAACCTGTTCTTGAACATAGATTATTTTTCAGTATATATTTTTTTCTCTGTTAAAAATACTCGTGTTTTATGGGGTTTTTCTTCTTTAAAATGGGTTTCCTTATAATTTGGCTAATAGTTGACATTCTGTTGCTTCTTTATTTTTCTTTTATATATAGCTGGAAAGAATATATTGAATTACATATTGGTTTTGATTTGATAGAAATCAGTGTTTACAATTTTCAATTGCACATTGGTTTTGATTTGTTAGGGATTAGTGTTTAGAGTGTTTATTTTTCTTTAATACATGATGTTGTATTAATTATTTTTATTTATTTATGTAGGAAATTAGAGGAGCCAAAAAATTCTAACATGCTGGTATTGAACCGTCTCTGAAGATTAAATTTGACAGAATGTTTTCCAACATTATTGCAAATGGGAGTTTGCGTGGGCTCCTTCGTCAGGAGTACTTAGTGGCAATGAGGTCGATCCTGGCATAAGTAATGTCAACATTAATGGTACTGATTTGGAAAAAGAAAGCGGTGATTCGGAGGAGGATGAGATTCCAAATTTGAAGAATGACATGTCTTGAATGGTTGGCGGGGTGAATATGTCGAGCAGCAGCAACACAAAAAGTAGTGGCAAGAGAAAAAAAAAGAGATCCTTCTAAGGTTCGAGGTAGAAAGAAGAAGATGTTTGGAATTGGTGTTCAGCTACTGTCAAGACTACTTGAGAGTAAGTCGATTAGGAGTGATTCCAGTTCTTTGAATATAGATCAGAAAAGTTGTAGTATTCTCGAGGTGATGGCTGAGCTCCACTCAATTCCTGAAGTTTCAATTGATGATGATTTTCATGACTTTGCTATGGAGTATCTGAATTTAAGAAAAAAAAGAGAAATGTGGTCCAGTATGGGTGGTCTTGAAGAGAAATTGAAATGGTTGAAGTGAATGTATGCACAAAGTTAACGTGTTTAGTTGACATGGTATCCTTTTTTTCCTTATAGCATTAATCAATTAACTATGTTAAAGTGCTAGCTAAATTTAATGTGTTATGTTATTTGACATGCTTGATAATTTATTTATACATGTTTATTTCTTCAGAATAATTCGCTGACAATTTTGAAAAAATAGTTTCCATTTGCAGAAGATGGTTTCATTCATTACATTACTCAACATTTTAAGTTGACAGATATGGGCATATCCATTTCAACGTCGTGGTTTTAATGTTCTTGTAGTTATGCACTTCTTATGTGAATTATTGGGTTGAAGAGTTGCTTTTTTTTTTTTATATTGTAATTTTAGAGATTAGTCATTGTTCCAAAATAGATGCTCTTTTACAGATGCTGTGTTATTGCGTTATTTAGGTCGATGTTGTTTAATTTAATGTAAACATGTAATATTAATTGTGAGTATAACCATTTACCGTAAATACATAATACTTATATTTGCTGCTAATGTTTGTTAACTTTATAACCCAATGAGATGGATGCCAGCATAATAAAAATTAAGAGTTGAAGCAATCGGCCAGCACAATAAAAATGTAAAAAAAGAAGAAAATAAATGGTACAAAGGTAAAGGATGACCAAAGGCTTTAAATAAATGCTTATTCGACAAAAGGTCATATAAGCAAAAATTACAAAAAATATAAGGATAAAGAATCTTGAATGGTAGAGACAAAAATGTAGTGCTAAAGAATCTTGAATAATAAAGGCAGGACAATAATTTGTTAGAAATCATGTGAAAGTGATGATATGTTTGATACAAAAGAACATCCATATTTAAATTTTACATCTAATACATATCATAACTTGTGCAAGTAATTATTTTGAAAGCAAAAAATGGACAAAAGATACGTATATATGCTTACTTCAGCAACAACGACAAACAAATTCAAATTGTTTATGCAAGCAATCATTTAGTTTTTTGTATATAAGGAGGAATGTTTCTATCACATAGTCCAATAAAATAATTATCTTCAGAACAAACATCTCAATTGCATTTGTTACAAGCAAGCAAAACACCTTCTTCTTAGGCTGCTCAAGTGTGTAAGAAATTATTTCTTCCCAAGTCTTTGATAGTTTTTTTTTACTGAATTATAATTAATTATTTATCATATTTTATTAACAACATACCAATAGTTTTTTATTTACATGTAATTAAAGATATGGATGATCCACGGTTTAATGTCATATTTAACGAAGATTTTGATGATGATTATGATAATGTAATGAACCGCATTGTAGACCACAATAAGTATCCTAGTTGTGAAGATAGTGGTGCCTCGGCTGCCGATGCTGGAGATGACGATGATGGAAACAACAACAACGACAACAATGACGATGCTGATAGTAATGATGATGATGGTGACGGTGATGGTGATGGTGACGGTGACGGTGACGGTGACGGTGACAATGAAAGTGATGATGATGATGATTTTTTTTAAGGAGACAGGTTGATATAAATAAATTAATCATATGCACGACTAGAGCTATAAATATGTATTATATTAATTATATGCATAAAGAACCATGTATGGTTTCACACAATACAGGGATGCGTTGGTTGAATGAAGTTTTAAGAGGTTATTGGAAATGATGTGTGAACTTGTTTAGGATGGACACAACCACTTTATTGAGTTTGTGTAATGATTTAGAAATGCATTATGGCTTAAAACCTTCAAGAAGAATGAGCTTTATTGAAATAGTGGCAATGTTTCTATTTACAATAGTAGTTGGGCGTCAAATAGGGAAGTGCATGAGAGTTTTCAACATTCAGGTGAAACTGTTAGTAGATGTCTAAAAGAAGTCCTTAAATTCATTTGTTTGTTTGCTATAGAAGTCATAAAACCAGTAGATCCATAATTTACGAACACACCAAGAGAAATTGTAATGAATCCAAGATATATGCCACATTTCAAGGTAAAATAAATTTTTTTATTACGTTGTTTAAATGAATATCAAATATTTTATTAATGTTTATGATGAGTTATAAATTTTTTTTCTTTTTTTTTGTTTGTAGAATTGTGTTGGTGCAGTTGATGACACATATGTTCGTGCCTACATATCATCAAATAATCAAATTCCATTTATTGGCATAAAAGGTGTACTGACACAAAATGTTATGGTTACTTGTAGTTTCGACATGCATTTCATCTTTGTGTGGGCAGGATGGGAAGGCAGCGCACACGATACACATATTTTTCTTAAAGCTATTGACAATAGTAGTATTAAATTTCCAAAACCACCGAAAGGTTGTGATTTCAAGTAAATGGAAGACTTAGTAATTTAAGTCATATAATATTCTTTTTTATTTATTGAAAAAATTAGCATGTTATTCCTATTGACAGGCAAATACTATTTGCTGATGCTGAATATCCCAATGAGTATGGGTATTTAGGTCCCTATAAAGGCGAGAGGTATCATCTACAAGAATTTAGGCGTCGTGGACAACCATGTGGTCGGGAAGAAGTGTTTAATCATGCACACTCATCACTACGTAACGTGATAGAGTATTCAATGCCACTACATAACTATATTAGAAGAAGATCGCAAGATGATGAGGTTTTTACAGAATATGATCGCAATCCCAATTTAATTTAGGATGACTTTTTACCTAATATTGTAGCTCATTCAGATATTCAAGGATCGTAGAGGCCTTCACTTATGGATTTTGTACGTGATGGAATTGCAACTAGTTTGATGGGATAATAAAAGAGAAAAATAATGTACAAAGATTATTTATTTCGTTATGTAATCATAATCACAGTTTTAACCAAACACCTATATTTTTAAACAAACCTCAGCAAAGGTGATTTTTTTGAAACCATAACCACAAAAGCAACCACAGTACCAAACATGTTGTCTTTCCCCTTTTAGTTTCTTATATATCTTTATCTTCTCCATCAAGCCATTCAAGAAATCAATTTTTGTTATATGATTATTATCTCCCAAATAACGGCAAGAGAACCAACAAAAAAATAGCAATAAAAGGAACCTTTACACTATGTTTACAAGAAAACATTGTTGGGTTCCCGGATATCATACATGCAATGAAAACAATAAAACAAAATTACTCAAGAGTCCCTAGGATCCTGCTAGACAAATCTTGTGTTGTTTAAGGATTTATTACATGAAGATCTGATCTTTTTCGGCTTTAAATAATCCTTTAAAGGCTAGGTTGTCGCAAACTACAAGTCGTCCAATTGTTCGACCTCCAACGGTAATCCACATGAATCACCAATGATAAATCTCCTAAATCCCTATTTAGGAGAGAGGGATTGCTATATTTAGAAAGCTAGCTTTAATTTTGTGTTTGCGTAGTTTTTCTGTCTAACAGACAACCACTTCACAATAAATGACATATCGTACTATTTATATGGAAATATAAAAAACCCTATAAATTAACAAAATATCACTCTCCCCCTGAATAATATGCATATATTATTTCAGGATAATTTTAGAAATTAACTCAATCAAGTATTTACTTGATTTTTCTAGTTCTAGAAATATAATCCCCATATTGATTATATTCTAGTCCTTAATTTCTAAAATATATTTTAATCAAGTCATATTTAATTAAATCATCCCAGTATAATTTCTGACTAAAAATTCTTAATATGTGTGACCCATTAGATTCCTAATATGTTGGCCTAAATTATAATTATAATTAAATAGAATTAAGTAAATTATACAATTTAATTTATTATTAATTCAATAATTGATTAATTTATATTTGAAGATCAGGTGCATTATCTAGCAACGTGTCATGATCCTCCAAATATTAAAAAAATCATTATTGGTTTGACTTAAGCTTTCAGTAACCGGTTTCTGAGTGTATTTAATATCTTTTCATCAATAATGTTTTGATTTAACGTTAAAGCAAGGAGTATGTCTGCCATGTTAAATCATGTTTGTTCTTTACATAATATTTTTTGATAGTTTGAATAAGATTTGAAACCCTTTTCAAATCTCATTCCACCTTGGTCAGTGATTTCTCATTCAATACTATTTGAGAACAGATGAAATATTTTCTCTAATTCACCTAGGATGATGAATCCTCTCTTGATCATTCAAGTACTTTCATATAGTTCATGTTATACCCAATGTCATCCCTTTTGTTACTTCGATTAAGATAACATATAACCGGATCAAAGCATAACATTCTTTATATAAGATAACTTAGTGATCTCGAATCTAAGGATCACTTACACAACCATTATGTGAGCATTTCCATAGACATAAATAGTCTCTCCATATGGAATTCTCATGCGAGTTAGTTCAGTGTACATGTCTTATGACAAGAACCTACATATTAGTTCTAGGTATCCCTTATACTTTAGCTTATGAACATATGCTTCATTTCATAAAAAAAAGAACATAATATGTATCAGTCTCTACAGCTTTGATAAATGTCCTGTATTTAAGAGAGCATCAACCAGGAACATTTTAGGAATAATACTTTAATGCAATAGAAATCTCATAATTATAACAACTTTATAATTTTCTTTGCAAAATATTTTTTTCCCATGAAATTTATCTTTACTCTAGATTCATTAATCTAATAATATATCAATATTAAAGATAAATTAAGTCTTTATTAATAATAAATATGTATTTACATGAATCTAATAACACCACGTGTAACTAACTGATTGGCTACAGGGTATATTAAACTAACAAACTTGACCATCCAAATTCCTAAATTCCAACAATGTGAAAGATATACATTTGTTAAGATGATTAAGCTTCTTGAGAACAAGTTTAATAAAACACTAGTGTACCAAATGGCAATTTGCAATCCTTGCATTCATTCATGCTTGTAATCTAAAATATGCTTCTCCCAAGTAATGGACATTTAAACAAAAATTATTAGTTTAAAAATCAGGTTTACAATAATGTTGTTAAAAAAAAAAAGCAAGGCCATTTTAAAAAAAAATATTTATTTAGTTAGGAAAAAAAACAAGAAGCACGTTTTGCATTTTGCTTTTGATGGATAAAGAAACTTAAAAATCATCTTTTTGATGTTTTCAAACTTTAATAATTGTGGTGGAAAAACCAAAAAGTCTTTTTTTTCTGTCTAATTTGTAAAATTACATCATTTGAACACAAATATTTTTTTGTGTTCCATTTTTTTTTGTAGAAATGAAATGAAGTAAAACTATGTTAGTGAACACATTCTAGACTTTACTTTTTCATCTTCTTCTTTTTGCATCTTTTCTTTTCATCTTAAGATCAACCAACATTTGTATATAAACTCTTTGGGACACTATTTTCTCATAATAATAAAAAACTACTTTAATGTTAAAAAAATTATATATTCAAAGAGTTTTTCTCTTATTGTCTTGCATTATCATAAACTCTAATAATATTTAGAATTACAATTTATATTTATATATGTATTTATATATGTATGTATGTATTAGCATATAACATCCAATAATTTATTAAATTTTATTTTCTTTCATATTTATGCAAGACTTTTCAAATTGTAGATATTTAATAAATATATGTAATCAAAGTAAAAATTTAAAATATATTTAATTTTTAATATTTTTATTGTATCATATTATCAAATTAATTTTATTTCAACTTAGTTATAGGCATTCAATAAACAAATTGTGTATAAAAATACTTATAATATTTATTGGTTCTATAGTCATATAGGATGCATGACCAAGATAATTCTTAGTATAATTATATTTGATAATTGATATTAGATAAATTTATTTCACCATATATTTAAAATCACTAATTTTTAAATGAAAATACCAAAATATTTTTATTTATTTATAATTGAAAAAACTACCCATATATGCATTATAATAAAAAAGTGATTTTTTTTCTATTTCTTTTTATTTTTAATTTGGAAAAATTGAAGAGTTGAATCTTTCTTATAAAATACAATGATATAAAAATATGACCATTTCAAATTCTAACTATAATTATAAATTAAGAAATAAATTAGTGCAAATGTTTTAGTGACTATTATCTCTAAGATTTATTATCCTAAATATTAACTATTAAATATTAAAAGATAATTTATTGTTTAAATTCTTATTAATAGAAAACCCGACCCAATAATTACCTGAATTAAAAAATATAAGTTATTGGATGAAAGAACCAAACCTGTTGAATATAAAGAATCAAGAATTGAAAGTATAAAGATGAATGCTATAAAGGTAGTTTATCACATATAAAAATGTTTCAATTAATTCCACCCTTTTGGCGTGTCACATATTCAACTTACTTTGTCCTTTCAGATATTTTAGTGATTCGTGATCCAACTGAATCATGAATTATTTCAATCATAAGTAATGTTGCTAAGTCTTTAAAGTTCTCATCAAAATATAAAGCTTCTTATCATAAGTAGAGTAAATCAATGTTGCACCATTAAGCTTTTTGCTAAAATAGGTAATAGGTTGCTTCTTCTATATTAAAACAACTTCAATACCTATTCATGAGGTATTACATTCAATTTTAAAAGTTCTTGTAAGTTAGGTAAAACTAATAAAGGTATTGAACAAAGATTTTATTTAAGAATTTTAAATGCAGTACCTTGTTCAATACCGTATTTGAAACTTATTGATTTTCTAATAATTTTAGTTAAAGGTGTGGCAAAAGTACTAAAATCATCTATAAAAACTAGCCAAACCATAAAGAGTTTATACCTCAATGATCGAATTACGTGTAGGCTATTTTTGGATAGTCTTAACATTTTCTTCATCCATTTTGATACCTTTTTCATTAATAACTAGCTAGGCTTTCTTGAACTCCGATCACTATGAAAGTTAAACCTATAGAACACAAGGCCTTTAAAACCCTCTTAAAGATTTCAACCCAATCCAATAATCGAATAAAAAATTATGTTTGTTAGCGTAAAAGTGTGTATTAGAAAAAATAAGCCTAAAATCGCATCTCCTTGTCTAATCTACAAGTTACCAAGATTTCTTGCCTAATCTACAAGCTAAAAGGCTTTTTTCGAACTCCTTCTCTTATGTGGATTATATTAATTAAAGCCTGATCATCTTTATGCTTAACTTGTATAAACCCCGATTAAAAATTTGGAAACAATTACTTGTGATAGACATAAAAATGTAACAAACCTAAATTAAGTATTAAATGGAATATGGGGTATAAAAATTAAATGGAAAAGTGGTTTAAATAAGATTTTATAAAATGGGCATGAAAACGATTGAAAGAAATAACATTGGTTTGGTAAAATACGAGAGATAAAACTTAACATAAGTAATAAAGGCATTGTAGTAATTTACATGTGTGTGTATAAAACTAAAGCTTCTAAAATAAGCTTTTATAGTTGTAAATGGATAAAAAGAACTAGAGAATTCTTGGTTTTCTTTGATAATTTTATAGAGAAAATGGTGAGATTTGAGAGTTTAGAGTGATCTAAAGCTAAGATTAAAAGAATAACTTAGAGATTTAGGATGTTAAAGATAGAACAAAGGTGAAAAAGGTGAGTAAATAGAGATACAAAAGCTCACAGAGAAACAAGAAGAAGGAAGGCTTAGAAAGAGCTTGAAATTTCCATTGTTTAGGTGTAATCAAGAGGTAAAAATCTTCTTTTCCTTTTCTTATTGAAGTCTTAAGTTGATTTAAGTAATGATTAATGTGGGTAGTGGTGATGTAAAGGTTTAATGGAAGATGGAGATAAATAGGGTTTTTGTTGAACTAATTATGTAGCATCAAGTAAATTGATAATTAAGTGTATTGATGAAGAAAAAAAATTAAAATGGAAAATTCTAGGAAATGCCCTACATATTTAGGCCAAGTTACCTTAAACAGGTTGGATGAATTTTGACTTATTTTGTTGAACGACAGTCAAACTTTTACTAAAGAATCCTTCTTTCTAAGACTAGGCTATCCAGTCAGATCCATACGCTTAGCCCTAAAGATTGTCTTATCTAATTTAATAGGCTAATCAGGCTAGTTACACATACTTTTCTAGCCAAGCAAGTTCTCTGATCAAAGGTTAACTTCCATTGCCCCTTTCTGAGTTAGATTACACTTATCCATCTACCTAACTGAGCAAGATAAGCTTGTCCATTCTAATGCAAAGAGCAAGGAACTAGTAGGAGTTAGTGGTAAGAGAGAATGTGCTAGATCTTTAGTGCTATATTTGTAGTTACCTCTTTTCCTCTATATCTTGTAGGTGAGAGAGACCTTTGGACGTATTGCGAAAGGAAGTTGATGGGGGATTCTTAAGAAGTCCGGAATTTTTTCTTCTTGGGTCGATGCCCGAGCGGTTAATGGGGACGGACTGTAAATTCGTTGGCAATATGCCTACGCTGGTTCAAAGCTAGCTCGGCCCAATAATTCACCGATCCACCATGAAATGATATAACCCCTTCGTTCTTTCGAAATGTCTGATAAAAAAAAATTAAAAATTTCTGCTTGACTTGTTCCCGTTGGGTTATTGTCCCAATAAAAATAAAATAAAATAAATAATTGTAAGAGTAAAATCTTGATAGAATTCGAAAAAGCAAGCAGCAAGTACAAGACAATAAAAAAAAATACATATTTTTTTATAGGATTAGATTAAACAAATCAAATATAGGATTAAACTATTTTTCATGGTTACCTTATTTAGTTGTCGGTAATCAATACACAATAGCATGGTACCATCCTTCTTTTTCACAAACAACATTCAGGCTCTCCAAGGTGAATTACTTAGACATATAAATCTTGTCTAGTAATTCTTATAATTATACCTTTAGCTTTGTTAACTCTCCAAGGACCATCCAATAAGATGTTTGGGCTATCTGTGTTGTTCACGGTATCACCTCAATTTCCCTTTCAAGAGGCAACCTTGTTAGTTTATCAGGAAAAACATCTGAAAATTCCCTCACTATAGGAATGTTACTCAACTTTGATCTCTCCTTGTTAGTCTCAACTAATGTGCTAAGGCACACCCTTTTCTCAAACATTTCCTCGCCTTTAAGGCCAAGATTAAAAAAATTAGAAAGTACTCTCCTATCACCTCTAAAAACTACTTCCTTATAATCTACCCTTTGTAGAGTAATTGTTTTTGTAAAGCAATTCATTCTTACTCTATAAGAACTCAGCCAATCCATTCCAGTATTAAGTCAAAATCCCTCATTCAAGAGGAATTAAATTTACCCTCATCTCATGCCCACAAATAGTTTCTTCACACCCTTTATATACAATATTTATATATACCTTCTCTTATAAAGGTGTATTGACACTATTCCCCCATTCAACTTACTTTTTTCCCAAATTCAGTTTACCCACAATTCCACATACTACAAATGAGTGTGTGACACCTGGATCAAATAATAAATAAACAGAGATTGCCATCACATCCGTTGTAGTCCTTGTATCCTTCCGAGTTATTTAATAAACTTTTCCATATGTCCTCTCCTATTGTGCCCTATGTTGACCCCAACTAGCACTAGTATTAAATGGTGTAGGCCTCAAAGGTCTATTCACTATTACTGATTGTTATTGGCTTTGAGCCGGTAGCGGTAAACTTTGAGCCTAACTAGTCTTTTTTACAGGGAAATCCCTCTTGAAATGTCCCCACATCACCACAATGATAACAACTCGTTTCCAAATATTTTCACTCCCTCTACATGTGCCCTTTCCTGCCTATAGATATAACATCTACCCACATTCATAAAATAGTCTCCTGTATACTTCTGATTACATTTCTCGCATAAAGAAAAAGAGACATCTTTTGTCACATGAATCCTCCATAGGAGTTTATTCTTGGGCATGCAAGCCCTCCCGATGAACCTCCTCCACTAATCTATAAAAATCTTCCTGAAAACCCATTAACATTAAAGCTTCCCTTCTAAGCCGAAACTAACCAATCTACTGACCCTTTTTCTTTTTTTTAGGAAAAGGGGTTTTCTGGTGGAGAATTCCATATCCTTCCTCTTTTCAAACCTTATTGATGTATTTTCCACATCTCTTTATTGCTCCTCTCCAATCACAACTTTCAAGGACTGAGTTGCCTCAACCAAATCCCTTACTATCTTAGGTTGAAAAGTAATCAACCCCTTTCTAAGTTCCTGTCTAAAACCATCCCTCAACCTCTCGATTCTATGCTGCTCTGTAAGCATCAAGGTGGTAAAAAATATAAAGAGGACTTGTAACTGCCTCTCATACTCCTTTATTGTCATATTTCTTTGCCTTAAAGTCAAAAACTCTTGTTTCTTATTTTTCTGATGTTTCCTCGAGTAGTATCTAGTTTCAAATTCAGCCTTTGAATCTCCTCAAGTCAAATCCTCGTTAAACCTCTTTTCCCTCACCATGGTCGACCACAAAAAACCCTATCTAACAATAATTGAGCCACACAAGCTACATGCACATCTACTGGACCTGATATATATAAGAGTGATTGTCCCACCTTTCACAACCAATATCCAACCACTTCAGCATCCTCCTCTCCTAGAAAAGGTATACAACCCATCTCTCTTATATTTTTAACCTAATACACTAGAGTATGCATTTGCCCAAGTCCTAGTAGTTGCCACTCCTGTCATCCCTTCCATAAGAGCCTTAACAACCTATTCCTAATAGGCAAAGGTCTGGGTAGGCCAATGTAAACCCTGAAAGCACTACCTATAGGGGTCATTTTACTTGTACCTTTGTAGTTATCGTCATTTATGGTGGCCCTTCAGCTTTAATCAATGTTGGATTACCTCTCGGCTTCGATGACTCCCTATGAATAGATTGCACCTGCATTGAAGGTGCATGAGAGGCACTGTCAGCCAAAAGGTCCTCCCCCTATTTTCCAACATTCTCACTTTCCTTAGATGAGATATGAATCAAACAATATGTTTAATCTTCCTAAGAATTCCCTCACTTTCTTCTTTGTCTTAAGAGATGGGATGGATTAAATAGCCTTTAATTTACTTTATCAGGATCTATCTTTATCCTTCTGTCACTTACCACGAACCCTAGTAACTTGCCAGACTTAACTCTAAATGAACATTTTACAGGGTTAAGTCTCAATTTGTACTTTCTTAATCACTCGAATAACTTCCTTAAAACCTGGACATGACTCTCTCCTTTCTTAGACTTCAAAATCATATCATCAACATACACCTCAATTTCTTTGTGCATCATATCATGTAAAAGAGTCACAATGGCCCTATAATAGATTGCCCCTGCATTTTTCAACCTGAATAGCATAACCTTGTAGCATAATATTCCCCAAGGTGTGACAAATGTTGTTTTCTCTTTATCTTCCAGAGCTATTTTTACCTGGTTGTACCCTGAGAAGCTGTCCATTAAGGAATATGTTAAATTGCGCACAACGTTGTCAACCAAAACATCTATATGTGGTAAGGGAAAGTCATTTTTGGGGCTATCCCTATTCAAATTTCTAAAAGTCCATGCAGACTCTGATCTTCCCCTTCTTCTTAGGCATGACAACTATGTTAAATACCCATTATGAATACTTAACTACATTTAAGAAGTTAGCGTTCCACTACTTCTCAATTTTTTATTTTACTTTTATTTGGACATTTGGGTGGGCTCTCCTCAACTTTAGCTTGACTAGTCTGCATCCTTCTACCAATGGTATCCTATGTACTAGATATTTGTATCCAAACCAAACATATCTTCATAGGACTAGCCCAAAACTAATGTAACCATATTATTTGATAGTTTTACCCATATTTACCTAGTATTTTTCCTACGTTATATATATATATATATATATATATATATATATATATATATATATATATATATATATATAATACCTTGATATTCTTTGTTTTATGTTTTGAAGGCACTTTTAGATGTAAGATTCTAAAAGAAGTAAATTGGAGATAATTGACAGATTTGACCTCCAATTAATGTTGTGCAGAGCTTGAGCTCTAGAGGTTGAAATGAAATGATTCCAGTGGCATTAAAAAGCTAACATTCATACCTTTCTATACATATATGGAAAGAAAAATAAAAGGAGAAAAAGCATGGAAATTGCAGCATTCAAAGACAAACCTCGCATTCTGCCAATGTTGACATTTAGCCATTTCGACTTGAATATCTTGAGCTAGAGAAGTCTATGTGATGCAAACCTAATTTTATTGGATTCTTGACTCGAAGACATATCAACCTACAAAATTGTAGAAGAAAAGGAGCACATATGAGAGAGATATAAGTTTTCTAAGATGACATATGAATTCTGCCAGCAAACAGGTTTTGTGAAGAAACAAGTACAAAGTACTTTCCAAAGCATCGAAATCGATATACAAGTCTTTATTTCAGCAATTTAACTCCTCTAAGTTTAAAGTCCAACCTTGAAGATTTTATTCAAGGCTATTTCTCCTTTTTTAGGAAAATAGTTATTAAAGTATTTAAATGTAAATTGTCTACTTAGGAAATGACTATTTTATAGGGAAGGGGGATTAGGGTTTCCTATTAAATAAAAAGAAAGTGATAAAGGAAGGGAAGGGGGCGATCAGAAAGAGAAGAAAAACAAACCCTTTTTCTCAAAAAGCCTAAAATCATGCATTCTTCTTTCCTTTTGATTAGTTTTTCAATAGATATGCAAAGCTAAACTCTTTTTCTTGGTTATAAGGACACAAAAACCTTCGAATTTCAACTGTGAGATTTATTTTACTTTTTATTTTTAGTTTATATGATGAATATGCTTGTTTTCCTATACTTATTTCCTATGATTTTTTTTAATTGCTAGAGGAGATTCTAAATTGTTATTGTAAACAATCTATTGCTAAGTTTGCTATCAAAATTGGAGTTGTGGTATATAAACTTGTGAAGCAACTAAGATTAATAGTTGTGTTAGATCCAAGTTATTAATCTTAGGGAAAACATTCAATAAAATCAAGCATGGACTGCAAACAGTTATGTTGTTTAGATTAATCAACTTATCTTTTCTAGTTCATAAGGCTGTCATTAAATTAAATTACTAGTGCGAACATTATGGTTGTTTAATGGTTAGGGTAAGTTATATGGTGGATCTATTAACTAAGCAATGTTAAGAAAAGATAAATGTTCAGAATATAAATTGATGTATCGTTTCAATGATTGGTTCTGATTTCCATAGGTGGATGTCTACTTGAAACCAAGGTTTGTTCTCTTGATAGTTTTTTTTATTTATTTAATTTAGCTTGATTGTTTAATTCTGTTATAGTCTAAATAACCTCAATCCCCCCTCTAATTGCATATCGTATAGCATAAAATTTTTAACTAAACCTTCATTGTGGGATCGACCCCTTACTTGCTCTATATTATCTTATTTATTTAAGCTAAGGTAAATAATTTATGTGACCGCGACATCACAACAAAAACATTTTTATATTCTTGTAGTAGGGAAGTCATTTCTACTATTTCCTTAGGAATAATCAAAGCTCATATTTTCCATCTCCATCTTAACATGATCATCATCTACATTTATGGTCTCAAGTTCTTCTGTAACAGGTTTCCAGGCTTGTTCATGCTGCTCTAGTAATTTTGTGATTCCTTGATATTAATTTCATCACATCCTTCATCTCCCGCAGCTACTACATATTCATTAAAGTTTTGATGTGTATCAACCCACAAACACCAGCACAGACCCATTACATGTTCCAAATGGGCTAATGACTCGATCCAAGACAAAGGCATTGAATGCATCTGTTTTGAAGATTTCAACCAAGTCAGATTTGAAGGGTCTATTGGAGTATTAAAAAGAGGTTTTAGTACATATTATCCATGTGTAAGAGAGGCAGAATCCAACCATGTTTAGGCTATAAGGTTTTGGCAAAAAGGCTGGCAATTTTCTAAATTTTCGACAAGCATTGTGTTTATGATGTTTCTATATGTTTTATGGATTCCTAATTTGTTTTGGACTTCCTATTATGTATGGGAACATTAATTATTTCCTTTAAGTATTAGGATTTATTATTTTGTTTATTTCCTTGTTAAGTGAGGAGAAAACACAATAAAAAAAACAAAAGAATCCTACTATAACTTGGAAACAACATAGATAATTACCTTTTACTTTAGTTTCTAGGATTAATGGGATGCATGGAAGGCTATAAATAAGCCTTGAATCAGTTCTGTAATATTTTTTTTCCTTCTCTTCTTCTTACAGCAGAACATGGATTTAATATGGACTTTATTTTATTTTATTAGCTACAGCCCAAAGCTTGTTTGGGCTTAATTAATACTTTGTTTTTAGCTAGGATCCAATACTTTTTTGGATCCGGTTATGGGCTTTTTAGTTTAAGGTTATTGGATCAGTTTTGTAAGTGGACCAAATTAGTCCACTAGGGTAGATTCATTAGGGTTAATTTTTCAAGAACTATTTAAACTCACGTAACCTAAATTTTGGCAGCCATTGATGAACAACACTTCTAAATTTTTTAGTTTTAATGTGTAAGAAAGATTCTTGCATTCTTTGATTCTTGAACGAACTGAATCTAACTTATCGAAGATTAACTAGCTTCGTGGCGTCATTCAACTTCATTCTAATAGTGTTAGTGCTTTGAAACAAGTTTTCATTCTGTCACACACTCTTATCAGACCTATTTTGACTTTTTAGAATCAGATCTTAATCTTGATTATTGGTTGTGTGACCACATGATCACGAGGTTCACATTAGGTTGTATCAGAGCTAGGTTATGAAATAAGATCATATCCTTCTGTTATTTTTATTTTCTTAGTGTTGCTTTAAGTTTTTTAGTGTTTGTGTTCATCTTCTTGTACTTTATGTTTGTGGCATCTAAGCTAAAAAAAAAAATTTATATTTCATCTTGTTACTATCTTTAATCATATCAATAGCATAAAAAGATAGAGGAGATTAGACAACATTTGAAGGTTGATTCAATTCTACAATAAAAACACAACTCTTAATGAACCATAATCAAACCACCTTAGAATCAATTGAAACTCTATATTTTATCTATTACGGATGATATTGCACCATATATTAAATTTGGGAATATTTTGATATCATTTTCTTGAGGTTTTAATTCGAGGTTCAATTCTGCCGCAAACTGATCACACTAGGGGTTTAGGTACCTAGATATAATAAAACAACCTATAAACTAAGATTTGTTGTTTGTTTGATATCAAAATACTTAATATTGAATTAGAGGTCATTTAAATATCATTTGGTCTAGTTTTCAATTCTAGTACATAAAAAAATTGTGTAACACGTCAGATTTGCGTTAGTTCCAAAACATGATACTTACTATTTGTTTTCATCCAAATCATTTTGTTTCTATTATAATTGGGTTATTGAGGAGTCAAGTAATTTTTTTTGCTAATTTTTTCTTCTATTTTATTTTGGGTGTGTTTAGGATTGTGGTAGTGACGGCAGTTCAAAATGCTTTTCAAGTAGAAATGTATTAAAATAAAGTTTTTTTATTTTTTTCAAAATTATTTTGACATAAGTATATCAAAATGATCCGAAAGCATAAAAAAATTTATTTTAAGCAAAAAAAATATTTTAAAATTTGAGGGAATGCCATTTGCACCGCGTTCCCAAACACACCCGAATTCATGTCTTCGTTTCATCCACAATTCATATGAATTGCATTGCTACTCATGAAATCATAATCGTAGTTTCATTTTGCTTTGTTTTTAGTATATTTATTGATTCTTGAGTCTTAAAATTATAATTGGATTGCACTACGAAGGCTACTAACTTTGATTTGTTAGTTCCAGTTCCTAAAGAACCAAGGAAAGCAAGTTGTGAGGTAAAAAGCATAGTGAGCTTATTAGAGTGAAAAGCCTTGATTTTTATATGAAACACGAGAGGTGTGAGGATATATTTTATGCTACGAACCAAATTTTACAGATTCAAATAATATTTGAAACAACAAATCAATGACACAAAACGCTGATGTCGTTTTCCAATTGCAAGCCATAGGCCAGCAACTCAAGCTCTTGTCTAGGAAATACAAGGATCTGAAAAATGAGGTGAATTCAATAAAGCAACAGAATAATGGTGTTGATCGCCGAGGAAATACGATCTGAAGGTTCGTACGAAATGTCAAATCTGATTTTAAAGAGTTTGTTGACGAAAATGCAGATATGGGTGAAGATGACTATGATTTTGCATCCGTTGGCCAAAAAATCAGGTCTGGACCAAATAAGGCTAGGAGGAATGTGAATTTGCATAGCATGGGAATTATAAAGATATGGACGAGGACTTGGACTTCATTAAATTTAAAATTCCTAACTTTCAAGGTAAAAATGATCCTGAGGCTTATTTGGAGTAAGAGAAAAAGGTAGATTGGGTTTGTTATTACTATAGCTATTCTAAAAAAAAGTAGGTGAAATTGGTGGTCATTGAGTTTACAGAGTATGCATTGATTTAGTGGGATAAGATTGTAATCAATAGTGGGAGGAATGGAGAGCAACCCGTTCAGACTTGAGGGGGAGATAAAAGTCTTAATGAGGAGATGATTTATGCCAAACTATTATTATAGAGACTTATATCTAAAGCTACAAGGTCTGAATCAAGGTTTTAAGTCAGTAAATAAATATCACAAATAGATAGAGATAACAATGATTCGGGCCAATGTTGTTGAAGATAGAGAAGCCATCATGGCTAGATTTCTTAATGGGTTGAATCAGGATATTGCCAATGTTGTTAAGCTACAACACTATGTAGAGCTAGAGGACATGGTTCACATGACTATGAAAGTGGAGAGACAACTTAAAAGGAAGGGACATGTTCTGCTAACATTTAATTCGGGTTATTTATCATCTTGGAAGTCGAATATGAGGAGAGAGGGTATTGTCCAGTCGAGGTCATTTGTTCTTTCCAAAGCCGAACTACCAAAGGCTAAAGTTGATGTCCCTACTGGTTTCAAAGGTAAATCTAAAACTCAACCTAAACGTACTCGTGATGTTAAATATTTCAGGTGTAGGAAACAAAAGAATCCTATTATAACTTGGAAACAACATGGGCAGCTACCTTTTCCTTTAGTTTCTAGGATTAATGGGTTGCATGAAAGGCTATAAATAAGCCTTGAATCAGTTTTGTAATATTTAATTTCCTTCTCTTCTTCTTGCGGCAGAATATAGATTTAATATTATGTGCTTTATTTTATTTTATTAACTCAGCTGAAGACTTGTTTGGACTTAACTAATACTTTGTTTTCATTTAGGATCTGAAACTTGTTTGGATCAGGTTATGGGCCTTTTAGTTTAAGGTTTTTGAGTCAGTTTTGTAAGGGGGCCAAATCAGTCCACTAGGATAGATCCATTAAGGTTAATTTTTCAAGAACTATTTGAACTCATATAACCTAAATTTCGGCAGCCATTGATGAATAATACTTCTAAATTTTTTAGTTTTAACATGTGAGAGAGATTTGCATTCTTTAGTTCTTGAATGAACTGAATCTGACTTATTGAAGATTAACTGACTTCGTGACGTCATTCAACTTCATTCCAATAGTGTTGGTGCCTTGGGATAAGTTTTCATTGTGTCACACTCCTATCAGACCTATTTTAGCTTTTTGGGATCACATCTTAATCTTGTGGGTTGCATGAACACATGATCATGAGGTTCATGTCAAGTTTGGCGACTCATTCTCGGTGCAAGGTGTATGTAGTGTTATGGGAGATCCGTTTTCAGGATTCTTGAAAGCGAAAAGTGTTTGGTGTAAATGTATAAATAAAATAAAGAGACAATTTTGGAAAAATGCATGATCTCATCATTCAAGAAAAAAAAAAGTAGGCTCAACAACAAAGATAAAACCTAGCTGACATATTGAGCCTCGATTCTTAACCAAAAACAAGAAAAACAGGTAAACAAAAGTAGAAATAAAAGCACTTTGAAACAAGCAATGTTGGTTTACATTCTAAACACCACTAGAACTTCTTGGGTCACCCAGTTTTGAAACTTCTCACCTTTGGCCAGTTTTCACACGAAATTCTTGGTAGAGATTTTTTCTAAATTATGGATGGTCAACTATGGCAACACTTCATCCTCCTTTCCAGGCTTTGTCCTTTTGACATCTTCTTTGACTTCATCTTCCTTCAAGGTGTTTATGTTCATTACAAAGAGTTTCTAACCAAGGTTTTCTAATCCTTTATCAGGTTGCATCATATATGTAGCCTTTGAGAATGAAACCCTAATTTGAGGGATGGCTTCTTCTCCAGGCTCTTTATCCTCAATCTTAGCCATTCTTCTCTCTCTTCTCATACTAGCAACTCATCTATAATCCTTCCTTTTGGGATTATACCCAAACTCGAACCTTTAATCAGCATATTTTATCTTCATTATATTAACCCTTTTATGGTATTTTAGTGTTAGGGTCATATCGAAACGGAATCCCATGTCTTAGGAAGCATTTAGTTGCCCTCCTTATTGCTTTTAAAATCTTTGACCTTCTTAACACCATGTTCTTAGCAACCAACTCAGTGTTCATGATTTCAAAAACGTGAATGTTTTAATGGCAATAAAAAAATCAATGATGGTGAAGACACTCTTTGAGAGTGTTCGACAACATATAAAGAAAAAAAATGAATAATATGCATCTAAAGTTAATAAAGGTAGTAGGCATGTTATCTTTGAACTAGGTGATTGGTTTTTGGTGCATATGAGGAAGAAAAGATTTTTTTTTCCAATAAGAGATCTAAGTTGCATCCTAAAGGTGATGGTTCATTCTAAGTTTTTGAACAAATCAACGATAATGCATATAAAGTAGATCTTCCAGATGAGTATAATGTTAGTGTCACTGTTAATGTTTTTTATCTTTCTATGTTTGATGAAGGTTATGATTTAAGGTCAAATCCTTTAGAGGAGAGGGAAAATGATGAGAATCAACGAGCATCACTAAAGGATCCATTAGAGGTGTCAATTGAGTTAATTACAAGGTCAAGGGTGAAGAAAATTAAAGATGCATTCAATGGGCTAATTCAAGATATAAATGACAAGTCAAGCATCAATATTACAATAAGAGATGATCAGGCTTTAATTAATGTAATCCATGTAAAGAAAGGAGTTGGATCTTGGGATTGAGGCATGGAAATAAGGCTTATTTTTTCTAATGTTTAGTTTTATGATAATGAGCATAATTTTGGTCTGACCGTTGTTGGATCAAGCTTAAATTTTTATAGAATATTCCAAAAGCCTTTTTTCCAATAGGGTTAAAATTATGTAGTGATTAGACATCAGGAAGGCTTTGCGATAAAGCCAAGAATTTACTGTTCAAAATTTGCAATATTTTCCTAATTGATTTAGGATTATCTTTCCTATTTTATCTATAACTCTTTTGTTATTTTTTTCGACCTTGTTTAGGATATTTTTTTCCCTAATATAAATAGGTTTATTTAGCTTTTATTTAAGTTTTTTAGGATATTTTAATTTCAGAAATAATATTATGTGTGCAAAGATTACTTCTGTATGGTATTCATCATTATAATTCTAGTTCTTGATTTTTTATAATCTAGAGGTTGGGGTTTTCATCTAATAACTATGGTTTATTGGTTCAGGTAATTAATTGGGTTGGGTTCTTTTCAATCTAATTTATTTTTCTTAAGTTGTGTTCAATCTTAAATGTGGGTTCTAAGGTTTTTACTCTTCGGATTTTCATCATCAACCTAGTCGTTGAATCGAATTCTTGTGCCTCAGGAATGCTATAACCATTAATTCAACAAGGAATTTAGTTTTACCTTCATAGAAATGTTTTGATCTTTTTACTACATCAATGGTACCTAAAGAGTTGAAGAAGACTTTATAGACATTTTCAGGTGCACCTCTACCTATTCTTCTACTTGAATGAAACCCTCTCATGGCTAACCTCAACTCTTGAAAATTTAACTCCTTTAACCCTGTCACTAGCTCCATTTTCAAGCTCTTTACTTTTTTAATAGTCTACCACTTTCAGAAAGCAATATGACCAAAAGCCTTAGGAACACACACAAGATAGCATAACCAACAATCTCTCAGTCAAAACAAGGCTCTTGTAATGTTATTTGCAGAATTTGACATAGTAAAAATAGTTGTTGTTACTATCATAAAACTATCATATACATTATGAGGATTTGAATTTGGATTCGAAGGAATGAAGCCAAAGGTTCTAACAATTCACAACTGAGTGAAACTTAATGCTTTCTTCTATAAAACTCGAATATCACATATAATTTTTTAAGACCCTCAAATCATTCTGGTATTCAATCCTAATAATGGTCAAATCTCACTCTTTAAATCAATATCTTGCAAGATTAGATCAGTAGTCTTGATTGAATTAAGGCTATTAATATTTAAACCAACATAGTGGTCATTTGGATCATTGAAATGGGCATCAAGCTTGGTATCAAACTCAATAGCCACAAACTTGTTCTTGGTCAACTAAGAAGCATTAACAAGACTAAAGTACCTTCGGGGCTTGTTAAGAAAAAAGTTATGGTATTGGATTCTCAATCAAAAAATGGAATGGGGAACCCTATGGATAGAGATATCCAGAAATCTACAGTCAAATCGACCCTTCCTGAAAAAGCTAAATTCAATCCTGTGATTGATCTTGACACAATGATAACGTGTATTGAGACATCAAGACTATAGAAACTGAAACGCCACCCATCATTTATGAAGACATGTGAATAAGTAGTATAAAAGATGCCATGAAGAACTAAATTAAAAGAATTTCCTATCACACACATAATAGATTATTTTGAAATCAAAGTTTGTATCTAAGAAAACCTAAATATAAGCTAAATAATCCTATTTATCATAAGTAAAAAGGTCTTAAAAAAGGTTGGAAAAATAATAAAAGATTTCTAAAAAAAATAGGGAAACATCCTACATCAACTAGGAAACTAATACAAATTATGCATGGTAGCTTTTAGACCTTATCATAAGGTCTTTCTGATTTTCGATTGCTATAAAATTTTAATTATATATAAAACTGGGCCACCAGAATCATCTGGTGAAATTTTAGATTGATCTAATAGTCAGATAAGAAATTATGCATGTTAGCATAAAATTGTGTGTTAGAAAAAATAAGCCCAAAAATCACTTATAATGTTCTTAAATGATAAGAAAACCTTGCCAATAAGAAAATCCATAAAATAAAAGGAAATGTAAGTTGCTAAAATGGAATACCTTTCCAAAATAATCCCAATCATCACCACTTATGTTTTTCTTTTATAAAAAGAATCCTTGCTAAATAAGAAATCCACAAATCATAAGAAAATAAATAGCAAAACTTGTATTGCAACTTCTAGTATGACTTTAAATACATTGATCTCTCTCATCTAGATGAATTAATAGACCTACTATATATGAATGAAAAGCATGAGGTGTCTAGTTTCCATCCTAACTAGGATCACAACAAAGTTCCAAGTGTAGCTCCATACATGGGCCAAACAGTACATAAAGGTCTTTTTTTATAGATTTATAACTTGTTAACCCCATATCCAAAATCAACCCAATAAATTTCTCTTGGATCCTCTTAGTTTCAAACCTTGTAATAGGCCCAATTGGTACATTTAATGGATCCTTTAGTGATGCTCGTTGATTAGCATAATCCCCCATGTCCTCAAAAGAACTTGTGTTTGAATCAACAATAGGAATACCATTTTTGGGCAATATGTCTTCATAATCTTGAAAGAAAAAAACACAAACACTAGGAATACAAGAATTAAGTTCATTAATGTTAAAATATATCTCTTTATAAACAAGAAAAATCATAGGCATGTCAGAAAAACAAACATTCTTAATCTCATTCTTTTTAGCATAAAACTAACTTTTTTTTTTCCACACTCTCTTCTTTTTCCACCCTTTCTTTCTTATCTCCTTTTTTTTTTCTTATCTATTAGTCAAAACCCTATTTTTCTCTACCATGGTTGAATTTGTTCTCTCAAGGCTTTATTATTTTCACCCTTCCTCACATCCTCACATAGTTATTCAACTTCACTTTCTTTTTCCAGCTTTAATTAATCTTTATAAACATGTCTCGGTGATAATAATACAAGCATGAAAGTATTTCCATCTTTTTTTTAAGTGAATATATGTTCTTAAACTCATTATGCTTGTCCTTCCTATCAAATTGCCAAGAACGCCCCAATAATAAAGGAGTAGTATATATAGGAACCACATCTCGCAAAACCTTATCCTTATACTCTCCAACCACAAACAAAATTAAAATTTGTTTAGTAACTCTTACTTTACCATATTCATTCAACCATTGTCGTGTATAAGGTCTTTCATTCTTAATTGTGTTTATATTCAATTTTCTGACAAATATAACACTAGTAATATTAGCACAACTCCCACTATTAATAATCATACCACATGTCTTATTACTTATATGGGAATATGGCATCTAATATGAAAGATGTTCTCCCTTTTTTATTCCACATCATCATGCTTAATCAAAAAATTAAGTGATGTTCTAATCATCAAAATCTCTCCATCAACTAGATTTTTCACATCACTACAATCCTTAAGTGGTGGCATCTCATCCTCCTCTGATTTTTCTTTTTCAAATTCAATCTCCTTTTGTTCTCTCATAACCATAACCCTTTTGTTTGGACATAATAAAGTTATATGTTCATTACCCAAACACCTAAAATACTTAATATTACAGTTATGATTAATTTGAGTTTAAGTTTTACCTTGGACAAATAGTGGTTAAATCATTCTTTATGGCTTTAGGTGGTTCAAGTTTGCTTCCCATTGTATTCGGCTTTGATAGGGTAACCCCCTTTCTCCTATAATTTGGCTTCCAAGATGAAAAATAACATGAATTACCTCTTTAACTGCTTTTCTATCTTGGTAGTCATATAAATCAAATCATCTATCTTAATATAATATTGTAATTCAACCATACTAGTTATCTCACTATTCTAACCATTTAAAAATCTTGTCAGTATAGTCTTTTTATTCTCTACAACATTAGCTCTAATCATGGCAATCTTTATCTCCTTATTGTAACCCTCCACTCTCTTTAACCCTTAAGTGAAACTCTGTAATCTCTAAAATTATTCTCTATAATAATATACAGGAAAAAATATCTTTTTCATGATTGCTTTCATCTTATCCCAATTCTTTATGAGTCTCTCTCCATTCCTTCTTTAACTTAATACAATTTGATCCCACCAAATAATATCATAGTCAGTAAAGTTAATAACAACAAGTTTTACTTTTATTTTCTTAGAGTAACGGCGACAGTCAAAAATCAACTCTATTTTCTTCTCTTATTCCAAATATACTTTAGGATCATTTCTAACCTAAAAAGTTGGAATCTTCATCTTAATACTCCCTAAGTTTTTGTCCAAACCATCACAAAAACCATCATTTCTATTTTATCTCCTATGGTTGAAATAATCATGTGGCTGAACTCCCTCATGTTTCTGGTTCCTATGTTTATAATCAAAATCCTCAGCCTCTTCATCTATATTTTTTAGCTATAAACTCCTTTACAGGTGAAATAGCTCGTCTTGCAAGCCTTCTACACTCGGGACCCCTACAAACTAGCCCATCATAAAGGCTAGATACTTTGGTTCTCAATCCATCCATCCATTCATAACCTCTATAAACCTCATGTTCATCATCTTTAATTATTGTTGTATAGTTAAATAACCCTATTCCAGATTATTCTTATTTTTTAGCGGTGATTATGCACTTTTGGTTTATATTGTCAAGATCTTAAAATTATGTTAGTAGTAAAAAGAAGTATACCCTCACACACTTCCTCACATGTTTACACTCCATAGATATCACTCTCCTCGTATTTCACTTAAATTTTCAGCTTTTGACTATAATAAGCTCACCTTTAGTCTTTTACCACTCAATATCAAAAAATTTAGTTCTTTAAGGAACCAATTCACAACAAATAAAAAATAAATTGATGATTTAGTGGCGCAATCCAAAATAATATATAGACTCAAGAAGCAATAAAAAAAACTATCAATACAAAATCACGAAAAAAAAGAATTCATGTAAAATATGAATGATAAAAATTTATGAGAATTAAAAAAATTAATGGAGTAAGACTCAAATATCCCAAACTAAGCAAAGACATTATTTTTAGACCATTTTCTATGTAGCAAACCCGAAATCAACAATAAAATAGTTTTTTTTTTTATAAAAAGATACTTGTTATGAATTTCTTTTTGTAATTTTCAAAAATATCCCAACAAAGTATGTCTAAATAATCTCAAAATCAACATATGGCACTAAGAAGTCCCAAGAATAAAGAAATTTCATATTTGAGTTACCAAATTCAAGATTTGATGAAAAGCCCTAATTTGCGGCCTAAATCTTGTTTTTCCCCTTATGATATTTATTTGATCCTTCTTCTTCTCTTAGTTGTAAACAACCAAATCATAAATAATCTTCATTTTGTTTACTTTTGTCGTAACTAGGTTATATATGTCGGCAATGATTAAATAACATAAAAACTAAAAGATAAAGGGATATAACATAATTTTAGAACATTACTCTAATATCAATTGATATAAACCTCATGGATATTAAGATCCAAAACCTCACAGTTAAATCAACATTTTTCAAGAAAGCTAAATTCAAGCTTGTGATTGAGCTTGACACAATGATAATCTGAACCGAGACACCAAGATTATAGAAATTAAACCTCCACCCAATGTCTATGAAGAGACACGAACAAGTAGTATAGAAGATGCCATAAAATTTGGTTAATTCTTTGATAAGCCAGAGTAGTTCAACAAAGAACCAAGTTAAGAGAATCTCCTCTCACACATACAATAGATTATTCCAAAATCAAAGTTTGTATATAAAAACCTAAATACAAGATAAATAAACATATTTATAATAGGTAAAAAGGTCTTAAATAGAGTTGAAAAAATAATAAAAGATTTATAAATTAAATAGGGGAAAAAATCTTAAATCACCTAGGAAACTAATACAAATCTCACGTTGTAGCTTCTAGATTTTATTGCAAGGCCATCTTGATTTTCGGTCATTATAAAATTTTAACTGTATATAAAATAAGGTCTTTAGAATCTTCTGGTAAAATTTCAACCTAATTCCAACGATCGAATAAAAAATTATGCATGTTAGCGTAAAAATATATAATAGAAAAAAAAAGTTCAAAAACCGCCTCTAATGTCCTTGAGTTATAAGAAAACATTGCTAATGAAGAAATCCATAAAATAAAAGGAAACACAAGTTGTTGACATGGAAACCCTTGCTAAAATAATCTCAATTGTTGCCACATATGCTTTCCTTGTATAAAAGAAATCCTTGCTAAATAAAAAGTCCAAAAATCATAAGGAAACAAATAACAAAACTTGTACAATAGCTTTTATCGTGACTTCAAACACGTCATTCTCTCTTGTCTAAATTATTTACTAGGCCTACCATATATGGATAGAAATCTTAAGATGTCTAGTTTCTAACCTAACTAGAATCGCATCAAACTTCAACCTATAACTCCAGATATGGCCCAAAAAATACATAAAGGTATAGTTTGACAGATTTGTAACTTGTTAACCCAAATATCCCAAATTAGCCCAATCAATTCCTCTTGGATCCTCTTATTTTTAGACCTTATAATAGACATAATTGGTACCTCTAATGGATCATTTGGTAATGCTTGCTAATTTGCATTAAACCTCTTTCTTATTTCAATTGTTAAGGTCTCCCTTACGAATACAATATAAACTATATAAATAAGGGAAAAGAAAAGGAGGGAGGAGGAGGAGGAGGAGGAGGAGGAGGAGGAGGAGGAGGAGATTGAGATTGAGAGAGAATTGCAATTCTACATAGAATCAATTTCGTATTACCTGCCTTGTACATTTCTTTACATTTCATCTATATACAAGAGTTTCCCTCCCGTCTAACTACCTAACAGAATCCTAACCAACTAATTGTTGCACTTCTTCCTCTACTATAATTGTTTTAGTTGTTATCATTTTTCTTGTTGTTGTTATCTTGGTTTTGATCTATTGCTGCTAACTAGGGTTTGTAATAACTTTGCGTGTCAGATTAGGAATTTGGATAACCGACTAGAGTTTTTTCTAGATGAACTTCAACAAGATTACATGTCAAGGAGAGGAAGCAGTGATGTGGGAATGGCGGTGAATGGTTTTTGTTAAGGTTCTATTAATTTTTTTCTAATTTGATGGTAAAGTTAGAATTTTAAATGGTAAGGACTTTGTAATCATTAATTCATTAGTTCAATTATAATGACAATTCTATAATTTTTTTTCATTCTTTTTATTGATTAATTTTTCCATATTCAAGTTAACTAATTATACAATAAATAAAAAATAAAAAAAGCAAAAGGCAATCATATGATTTTTAAAAATGAAAATTAAAGATTTAGCTTGTATAAATCGCTATTGGTTTGATACCAATAATGCTAGTCGGTTTAGTATTGTAAGGATACATATATATCCATGATTAAAGATTCGGTAAATGTCTATTTGTCATATATATCCCATAGCATATATAATCTAGTGTATAAAATATATGAAAACAAGGAGACGTCATATACATTGTTTTATATCCCATATTCCATTCTAATATATGAAATTCATTCATGTATCAATTTGATCTAGAAATGAATCAATTCAATTTTTCGTTTTAAATTTTTAGATATAGATATAATTTTTTTTTCTTTTGTAAAGGAAGAAATATACCATTTTTTATGTATTATTGTCTTTGTTTTGGCATTCAGATCTTTTATATTTTTTTCTGTCAATAAATAATTTATCCAATCCATAGATCAAATTGAAGTGAAAATTTTATAAATAGTCTGATTATTGATTGGTGAATCTTTGTTGTTTTTAGTTTCATTTAATTTATATACTTCTTTAAATCCAAACGAATATTGATTGGTGAATTTTTTTTGTTTTTAGTTTCATTTAATTTATATACTTCTCTAAATCCAAATAATAGAATTGAATTTTTTTTTTATTTTGAAAATTTATTTATTATTTTTTTTAGAAATAGAATACTTTTGATAAACAGTTTTTTTTCTTTCGATAAAAGTAGAAATAGTTCTCTTTTTTCTTTTAAAATTGTTAGAGTTAGAAAACCATTTTTTTTTACTTTCTAAATTTTTTTTTAGTTTTTTAAAAATAGATTTAAAAAGTGAAAGTTCTTTTCGGGAAGAACAAAAGGAAGTTTAGTTTTAATTCTCCAAATTATTAAAAAACAAAAATTATTTTTTTATCTTTTCTTTGTTATTGGATTTTTAGAAAGGAATTTAAACTTAGGTATGAGCTAAGGTTGTAGTCCAATATGTTTAGTATTTACGAGAATCTTTTAAATCACTCTATTACTTAAGTTAAGTAATTAAGTGATTTAAAAGGTTATCAACGACTTACCTAAAAACTAAACTATATAACTTTAATTGGTTAACCATGACTCCATTATTATTGTTAGGTTTTTTAATTCTTTTCTCTATTTTCTTCGGGTCGGTCTCTTACTAGTTTTAGATTGAGTTGATCTACCTGTTTTATTCCTGACTATTGCTGATTTTGAGTCGGTTATTTTTGTCCCGAACTCTGCTAAGTAACCTTACGAGGGCACTCTTACCTCGAGTGCCTAATCTCCCCCGCAATGGAAGATTGTATTATAAATATTATACACCGCTTGTGATCTCAAAAGCTACGAAGGGAAAATGCAATCGCTCGCAAGTAATTTTTCCTAAATTAAATTTGGAGCAACGAACGGAAATGGCAAAGTGGAAGTACGAAGGCATGAACAAGTGCAATTTGGTAACAAAGTCAAATTAAACAAACTTCACCGGGCCCTTGATGCATCCATTTTACTGGACAGAGACCTGCCACAAACACCTTCCTCTGTCTCACGATATTTTAGGAAAGCAAGGTAGAAAGCTTACATATAATACTCTTATCAAACAGAGGACGAATCTCTGACCTGTGATTTTGCACGATTCTCAGCCGTGGATCATAGATATATAGAAACAAGACCATGGCTTGCATTCACAAGTGGAGGAGCAAATAATAAAAGAAGAGAAGTGGGGCTTGTCAGCATGCTGGGGCAGCTGTCTCCAACTTCTTTGACTAGAAAGCAACATCTCCAAAACTAGGTAAACCCCACGTTATCTCTCTAAGAATGATGCTTGCACTTTCTCTCGTATTATTATATTATTGTGTTTTGTAGTATTTTGTAGATTATTTTGATTGATGAAAAGCAAAACCATAAGTCAAACATCATTATACTAAAATAGATGAAGTTTGAATGAGGTGCAACAATGCAAGGCCAACATGAGAAACAAGGTTCTTAGCAATGGAAACAGCATTTAGGGAATAGTTAGAGACCAATACAACGACACTGAGGGACTGCCAAGTGTGCAGAGGTCATTCAAACTTCCCAATTCATTGGACTCCGTTTCTTGAAGCATCACCTAGCTAGGCTACTGCCTTATTTTCTTTCAATGTCCTTTGTACTTTTGTGGCTCCAAGGAATCTTTATCTCAAGATTTCTTGTTTATTGGTTAACCCTATCCTCCAGTATTCGAATGATTATCACTAATAAGGTTGTCTCAAAACCAAGCTAATTTTGAAATTGTCATTACATTTGAACTTAATTTTCAAAGCATGCAATGTTGGGAATGAAACCCGTAGTGTTTGTGTTTGTTATACATTAATGTTTATATATTGATGAATGAGGATATATAATTATTTTTTTTCATGCCCTCCTCTTCTTGACCAATTCCCGACTCCTCTCACCGGACTCCTGGAGCCCCGTGCCACACGCGTGCCTAGTGTCAGCGGGCTTGAACACCATGCCTAAGCCCAATCGCAAACGCATGCCTAGACCTTGCTTTATGGCTTGGACATAACACTTGTTCGCATGGGTTTTTTTTATCAAACCCAATTATTTTTGCCTACACCCTACTTAATTTGGATCTCTAGGTCTTTCATGACCTACCACTTTTTTATTTTATTAATGTTTATGTAAGAGATATTTATCTCTCATTAATGCTATCATGGAAAAATAACTCTTTAACCCCTCAACTCAAGCAAAAAGACAATATTGATGGACTATAAATATCCTTTGAATCACCTAGGTATCAGGCTCATAATTTTTCCATTTTGTACATATTATTTCTGAAGTCTCTTTTTTCTATAAAATATTATTGCACTCTCTACAAAGATATGTATTTAAACATCTAAGAGTCTTTAAATCCACTAAATAGAACTTTTTGCAAATACTTATCTTCACACATCAAGCAACAACTCATCTCGGCTAATCAAAATTGATCATATTACAGAACTAAGTTATTAACTCATTATCCAACCACAAAAGCCTTATTCCTAAGCATTTTGGATTTTAGAATATCATTAATTGGTGTTCTCTGTGAGAAATGATCAAAAAGCTATTAATTCTTTTTTTTTAATTTGTTTCTAACATTTCTAAGCCATCCATGACAAATAATAAAGATATACTTGAGCAGGATGTGTGATGGACATCCCCACCATCCTAGGCACCTTTAATCAACAAGACTTCCAACAGCTCATGAATCAAGTGCAACTCCTCACTCGGACAGTACTGATAAGTCAAAGTCAAAATCAGCCCTTGTTACCCCCAATAAGTTTTTGCACATTCAGCAACACTTAGAGCCCCAGTGCCACCGTTATTGACTGCTTCCAGCGCTTGTAGGCAACTACATTTCCCTAAGGAGTCCGGGCAAAATGACATTCAAGAGAGTGTTTTGCCTTCGTGTTCACTAAATCCCTCCAGATGTAGTTTATAGCAATGCGATACCCACACATAGAATGGGTCTCCAAGCATGCTTCATGCCTACCATAAAAGGGGCATCAGTTACCTATCTCGTCATTCTACACTAGACTCTTGGGGTCCCTAAAGCCCATCAGTTACCTATCTCGTCATTCTGCAGTAGACTTTTTGGGGTCCCTAAAGCTCATCAGATAAAATACCAAGAGATAGTCGGTATTTAAATGCATTCAAAAGAATGTCCACAACCCCTATCGGGTGCAAGGTTTTTCCTTATCTAGAAAAGTATTGAAACTTGAATCCCTTAAGACTATATTTCTAAAAAAATCAGTATAGACAACTAAAATGGCCTTAATGATCCTAAAGAGCATTGCAAAACATGCGAAGTAGCTTGGGGATGTCATCTAGGATAGCAACGAGATGTATAAGTTACTCCTCATAACTTTCTAAGAGTTTGTGCACGCCTAGTATAACAATTTAGAGCTAGATTTCAGTGGTAGCTTTAGTGACCTTTTTGCCTAGCTAATGACACATTTTAGCACTAGTATACCTACCAAGAGAAGCTCTATGGAGCTATTTGGCATTACCCACGCGAGCATATTTGAAGAGGTTTAGTAAGGAGATGCTCAAGGTGAAAGAGTTGTTTAAGCTAGTGGTCTCAAGGCCTTGATATATAGAGTAAATGAGCATGATCTATGGAGAAAAATTTATATCTTACTAGACTGAAGCTTGCTCAAAGTGAAGCAAGTCATAAAAAATCATATACGAGTAGGAAAGGTAAATATGCTACAACATGTACCTCTTTATTTTTACAAGGAAAGTCAATCTTAAGAACCTTCTAAGTGGAATTATTCTCCTAAGAGAAATCAAAGCTCAAGGAAAAACTATGAGGGACTTACCTATGGGCATTTGGTGTATCCTAAAGGTTTACCACTCATTTGAATCAAAATAGGATGAACCATTAAAAGTTATCTAGGTAGTCAAGGTAAACACCTACCATCTCCAATACATGATAGGAAAGAATCTCCCTCACGCTTGGCTCTCAGATTATCTCAAAATATGCTATAGTGGATAAGAAAGTAAATTTGTTTTAGAAATAAAGTACATTGTATCCTTATTATCAATTTATTATCTTCTTATCTCTAGTGCAATCTCAAATTAGCACGATTCTCTAATAAGGTTTTTAGGCTTCATGCTATCTCTAAGGATGACCATAGGTCTCCCACTCATCTGTACAATCTTGTATTGGTATGACTTTGCAATGGGGTTTTCAGGCCTCATGTTATTTTCATGGATGACCATAGGTCTCCCACTCTCAAATGCAATCTTAGATTGGCACGACTTTCTGGTGGGGCTTCTGGGTCACACGTTATCCCCAGGGATAACCACGGGTCTCTTACTCCCTAATGTGATCTTATATTGGCATGACTCTCTAGTGGAGCTTCCAGGCCTTATGCTATATCCAATGATGATCTCGAGTCTCCTACTCTCTATTGTAATCTCGAATTAGTACGACTCTCTAGGGAGCATCTAGGCCTCACGCTATCATTGAGGATGACCCTTCATAGTATGGGTTCTTTCATGGGTTCTCCTCTATCTCCTAAAAAGTTTTTAGAGAATGGGTTCTTTTAATATGGTTTCCCTTAGCATCTTAGAAATTTTTCTAAGTATTAATTCCTCCGATATGGTTCCTCTCCACCTCCTAAAATTTTTTCTAAATATGGTTTCCTTCATAGTTTCCCTGGCCTTCTAAATTTTTTCTAAAATAGTGGTTCCTTTATAGATTCCTTTTTACCTCATGTTGGGGAAACCAAAGAATTCTCCTTATGTATTGACCCTTATAAGTTCAAACTACATCAAAATAGTTTAGATAAAAAGAATTATAATCTTGTTCAAGAAACCAAGTTAGTAATTAAGTCTTCACATATTTTATATTCCAAGGACTTGAAGGGGTTAGTGATGGATCGAGATTATTAGTATTTTTTTCAAACAACTTGTTGATCTTAGCCCATTTTTATGATAGTTTGGGCATAAGAGAGGACCTAGAAACAAGTTTAGGCCCAAGCTTTGCCCAACTCTTGATCCCCTAGGATTTTTTACTGAACCCAAACCTCGTATTTGACTCCCCTTAAACAACACCTAGTGCCCCGTGCCTGGTTCTCTTTAACTGGCCCTTAACTCCCCTAACTCGGCTTATTTGACAGACACCCCATGCCTAACACCCTGCGTTTGTCTCCCCTTGATCAGGCTCCTCGTGCGCAACTCGATCCCCTCGACTGGCCCCTCACTCCCCTCACCTGGTACCCTGTACCCAGCGCTCCTTGCCTAGCTCCCCTCAACTGGTGTCCCGCACATGATGACCCATACCTGGTTTCCCTTGACCAACACCCAACTCCCCTCGCTCAACGCTCCACACTAGGTGCTTGCTTGGTGCCCATAGGCTCAAACATCATGGTTGATCCCAGACACATGGTGCCTTTGAGCTCAAGAAAACGTTTGGCACCCTTAAGCTAAGGCACAACGCCTGGTACCCGTGATGCATGCATGGGCCTTGCCTTATGGTGTATACCCAATACTTCCTTTAAGGTTTTTTTCTTTTTTATCAAACCTAATCATTTTTGCTTGGACCCTACACAATTTGCACTCAAGCAAAAAAAAAAAAAAACAATAATCATATGGTGTAAATATCTCTTAAACCATCCAAATAAAAAAAAATTATAATTTCTTTATTCTTTATATATTATTTGCAGAGCCTCTTTCTATAGCGCCAAAGGATCTCTTAGAAAAGCTTGGTTTACAGTGAGTTATAATTAATGGAACATTTTCCATTAAGAAAAGAAATTAACAGCATAATTTCCATACAACTGTTATTAATTACAGAGAAGTTGATCATTACGTAGTGTTAGTTGAAGAAATTATAATATATTATTATTAAAACTCTTATAATTGATGAAGTTATTAAATCCAGTTATGAACTCCATTACTTTCTTGAAAAGGAAACGTGAACGACAGCCTAGCTATAGCTATATTAATTTAATGGGGATTTATTATTTCTTGGAGGAAACTAAAAACATCATAACTTTAAAGTGAATTTTTTTATTAAAAAAATCCCCCTTAAATAGTTAAATACAAAAGCCGGATACGCGCGCGCGCGCACTAAAATTCAATTCGGTCAAGAAAGTCTGAAAACAACAGTGCTATCCAGTGGGTTTAATCTAATATTATGCTTATAACAAGTACAAAAATGCAAAAACATGCATTTTGGAATCAAGCAAACACTCTAGTTTAATAGAATATCAACAAATAAAGAAAGAAGAAAGGCATCGTTGAACAAAACAGTGACTAAATTCAGAATTTAATCCCGCAGTATAGTTTAGCAACTAGTTCAAATCCTCTGAATTGAATCTCAGACAAACATCAACGAAATTAGCAAGACTTCATGGCCATTAAACTTTGCTAAAAGTTTATGGCTTGAACGAAGGGAGGTTTTGGTCTGCTTCTTTTGGTTGTTCTTGTTGGTTCCCCTGGCCCTTTACCTCTGTTGAAGCAATTTGTGCCATGGACCTTTCATACATCTCTCTTGCCATGAACCCATGATGGTTCAATGGGTGTTCTTTTTCCTCCAAGTCTTTCACACTTGCCTTTCCCATTATAATACTCTGACAATCCTCTTCGTTGGGTGGGTCGAGAGTCCAACATGGAACCAAAAGATGTTAACCAAAAGATCTCCCTTCTCCACTCACATTGCTCTCCTTAGACACGACTTCTCAATATCATAAATGCCTTTGTTCAGTGTCATTGTTTGGAGCA
>Ga0325414_1000029_pt1 | contig 73814 bp, 25 predicted proteins | sample PopdelMetagenome_8_FD_206183 | JGI IMG/M metagenome (GOLD analysis project Ga0325414, IMG submission 206183) | Populus deltoides microbial communities from Bellville, Georgia, United States - Leaf-PdKOR-R3 | ecosystem: Host-associated > Plants > Phyllosphere > Phylloplane/Leaf | place: USA... | reverse complement strand
AAATAAAGACACGCTTGTTAGGACCCAAAATAAGATCTTAATCTAAAACTTGTCTACATGCCAGAAACATCATCTTTGTCACCATGCACGTACAATGCCACTCACAGGAATCCTAGGAGGGTGTTGAGAAGTGTGAAGCGTGTGATTTCGGTCTGAAATTCATTAAAATAATATTTTTTTAATTTTTTAAAAATTATTTTTAACCTAAACAATTCAAATATATATATAAAAAATATTATTTGAAGAACAAAAAAATCAACCCTTTGCTAACGCGGTTTCGGTTTCAACGGCGTTCACAGACAAAATGGAAAAGCAATGACACAAATTGCAAGACGTTACACGACATCCGCTGGTTCTTTTTCGGTGGGCAAAGAAATAGACCACGGAATATTGGTAGAGCATGGATTGTCCAAAGCACCCTTCACTTAAAATGATGGAAGGCCACAGATAAAGTCCAAGTCCCACAGAGGGGAAAAAAGACTACAAATAAAGCAAAAGTGACTACTACTGTACTAACTAGCCCATGTGACTGTAGTACTGGAAAAGTTGGGAGAATTCATGAACAGGCGTGCCAGACTCCCTAAAAAAAAACCTAGATTTTAATGAATACAAAGTACAAGAATTCTATGTTGGAAATTTTTAAGGTTTAGCAAAATCAATTAATACTCCAGTTTTTTGCATAATTAGCTATCTTTTAAGGACAATACTCTCTTAAGCTATCGTTAATGAGCTATCATCATTATAAATGCCTTGCCATCTCACTTCCAGTTCCTTCCTTCGAAGGAGAATCTGATGAGACGCTTCGGCATCTACCAAATAAAAAACCGCAATGATGTCGGTCGGTAGCTCCGTTGTCAATCATGGGGTGTCGCGAAATCATAAATGTGGCGACAATGTTGGTGTAGCATTGAAAAAAGAAGAAATAATAAATAAAAAAGCAGACAAAAAGACAACCATGACGCGCGCGCCAGCCTGCGTGGTTCGCACTCTAAGAATGTTGGTATAGTTCTATTTTTTTTGTTCTCTCCCCTTTTACCCCTTTGTTCTTGGGGAAAAGAGTACCGGTTCGACCGGAACATGGATGATGTTACTAACCATCTGCTCATAAGCCGCAGCTAAAGAATGTGCCCCGTAATTAAATGGATAATATAAAACGATTTGATTATAATTAATTAACTAATTAATTAATATCCCGGGAGGAAGGGAGGGATGCTCTGCTTTGCTACATTTGTTCCCTTGGATAAACTATCCAAAGAAAATAAATGTAATTCTATGACTGTGAACAGCCACCCATTTAGTCAAACAAATTGAATAAAATCTTTGACAGCATTAAGAGAGCCACATCCATTTTGAAAGCAAGATTTTGAATAAAAAACGAAAAAAAAAAAAAACTCAAAGTAACAGTGAAAGAACAGTAAGGGAAAAAAAAAGGCAAAAATTGAACAGAAGAAACTGTAGATGAAGAAATCAGAAACCATACCGTGAAGAAGAGCAGACAAGCTACCGACGGGCATGAAATCAGAAACAAGCAACTTCTCATCTTTTGAATAATAGTAAGCTCTTAATGGAACCACATTATCATGCTTAATCTTGCCCAAAACCTCCATTTGAGTCTCGAAATCTCTCTTGGTAACCACCACATCCTTCAACCTCTTCACCACCACAGTAGTCCCTTCCTCCAACACAGCCTTGTATGAAGTCCCCACACTTCCTTTCCCCAATACCTCCGCAGATGCCCTCAATAAATCCTCCAAATCGAAGCTGTAAATCCCTCCTTCGAAAAACACCAGCTTGTTCCTCTCAGCCTCCGCTGACCCACCAGTGATATCATCCTTTGACGATGATGTCCCTGCCTCCACTGCCACAGCGCGTGCCGCCGCTGGTGGCTTTGGGGTTTTCGCGGGCCGACTCCGTTGTTTCCTCCGGAGACATAAAATCAAAAAGAGTAACAATAACAGAGCAACTAAAGCAGAGCCCACTGCGATTAAAACAATGGCAACCGTGGAAAGTTTCCTGGACTTTTTGTGCGATGATGGAGGCCCAGGTGGGATTTCTGATGGGGACGGAGCTGGAGATGGGAAAAACGGGTTGCAAGGGGGTAATGGGCGACCACAAAGTTGTAAGTTCCCAGAAAAAGAGGCTGCAGGGAACTTGGCCAAAACTTGAGGGATTGAACCGTTTAGATTGTTGTTGGAAACATTAAAATCTGTCAAATTTAACAGGCTTACACTTGGCAAGCTACCCGCGAAATGGTTGTTCTGCAAAAGAAGCCCTGTCAAGTGGGTCAAATTGTTGACAGAAAATGGGATTGAACCGGTGAAGTTGTTTGACGAGAGATCAAGACGAGATAACCGAGTTAATCGAGTCAAGCTCGGAGGAAAATCACCCGTAAACACATTGTTTTGGAGATACAGGCTCCGGAGGAGGGTTAAATTAGAGAAATCTGAGGGGATCTCACCGGAAAGACGGTTTGAGCGAAGACTCAAGACTCGGAGCTGACTCATCCTGCCAAGTGTGTTTGGCGGAATGGAGCCTATGAGCCCAACACCGGGAAGCCGGAGAGAAAACACGAAAGATTGGTTAGCATCGCACTCGATCCCGAACCAGGTACAGACGGAGGCAGAAGCGTTCCATTGAAGGCGATTCTCGTGAGGAACTTTAGAAAGAAAGGCAAGGAGAGCTTGCTTGTCTTGTACAGGCTCAGAGTCAACTCGGCCATGACTCAGTAATAGCAGAAAAGAAACAAGGATGACAGTAAGAGAGTCAAAAATTAATGACATCTGATTGGCGGTACGTTTATTAAGAATTCTTCGAAAAATGACGAGTTAATAATGTTCGGTTCTTAAACAGAAAAGGTTGGTTTCTGGTCTCGGTTTTTGCTTGTTTTCCGGTGAGATTCCATGAGAGGAGGAGAGAGAAGAGAGTATAGATAGTACTGCTGGGTAGAGTACGTGGTGAGAGAGGGAGGGATGGAGGGGGGGGAGGGGGGGAGGGATTTTGTAGAAAGTATCACGAGGTTAAGCCTAGGGCAGCCAACAAGAGTGAAATAATAAAGCGGAGTGAAAATAACCGAAACCAGTCTTTGCTTGCTGGCTTAGCCGTCTTTAAACCCACCCGTGTTTTTTCCTATTTTCTACGTTTTTTTATTTCCACATGAACAAAAACAAACATATCACTAATTCTAGGACAACTTTTTATTTTTATTTATGATGTAAACAGTTAAAATCAAGAGAATTAAAATACTTTATTTTTATTTTTATTTTTTTCTTAAAAAATTATTATATATAAAAAATTAGAAAAATCTAGTAATATTGAATAGAAAAAATAAACCAGCAAAATTATTTCCTTCGAATAAAAATAAAAATTAGAAAAACATAATAATATATATAATAGAAAAAATTAAATTAACTTAGATTTTTTTTCAAAAAAAAATTTGCATCAATCTGTTCAGTTAAAACGAACTTGTTTTCAAGTTTATATCTTGGTCAGATATTATCCTTTACTATAAACATTATTTGTGTGTGAATCATCTCGTTATAAGTCTCTAGCATTTTTGTATGATGTGCTTCATCATAGATCCTTAATAGAATATCTTTATGTGAGGCATCTCCTTATGGATCCCATCACCAAAATTTTCATTAGCAGCAACTGACACATTTAGAAATAACACATTAATTCTTGGATTTTTTTCCTTAAAGGAGAACATCATCATCATCTTTTCCTACATAAACACATCATGTTGCATGAATCCTTGAGCTCTGATACACATCCTTTACAATTTCCAACCAAAACTATTAGGAATTGTTGAGCTTAATACCAACCAACACTGATGGAAGCAATGATAACTGGATTTATTATAAATCAAAACTCTCAAAAGATTAAGAATACTGAAGGGCTATTATAACCTTTTATATAGAAAAAAAAAATTATAAAAATCTAATTTTTCTAACATAAAAAAATTAGTTTTATTTTCTAAAAAAAAAAAACTCATGCATTAGCTTCATTACAAATGGAATCAAAAGTCTCTTTCAACAAGAAAAAAATATACAGATATTATCAACTTATTTTCTAATATAAAAAAAAAATTAAATTGTGAACGAAAAATTTCATACATGAACTTAATAAAATAAATAAAAAATCATATGTATTAATAAATGTTAAAAAAAGTTGTTATTGTTAACCAAAGACTAATTTGAGAAGTCAAGAGATAAATGCAAATTAAAATATATGATCTTGTGTTCCGGGGAATCTTTAAATTTTTTTATTTAATTATATGAAAATCATATTTTTTTTGCATGAAAAGTAATAATTTAAATCTCAATAAAATAAAATAATTTGTTAGGAATTTCCTTCTTTTTCTTATTAATATTTTTTTCTACATTTTTTTATTCTATGTTATTTATTTAATAAAAATCAAAAGTTATCATAACAATTATAAAATAAATTGGACAATTTGAAATAATGATAAAAAATAGTATTTATCTAATTAAAACCCCTTTAAATTATCAACACGCTATATGTTTTTACTAGAATATTTATTTTCTAGACTACATCATATTATAATCATAAAATTAGATTTTTATTATAAAAAATAATATTATGATAAATTTAACATAAATTTATTTAAAATATATAAATAATACACCATCAGTGTGTTGTCACAGAGAAATTTTTAATAGTATTATTAAAATCGATGGAACCTCTTGCCTAGCCATTTTCAAATTAAAATAATATTCAAAATATATTTTTAATTTATTTATTTTAATGAATTTTAATTAAAATTAAAGAAAAAAATAGAAAAATAGAAAAAGAAAAAAAAGCTAGGCACTTTGCCTAAAGGAAAGCCAGTCGCATGGGCTTACAAGGCTAAGCCCAATTATCTAGCCATATTATTATTTAAAATGAAAATGAAAGCAGACGAGAAGTTGTAAACTAGTTTTACTCTAACACCTCTGGTAATTGGAAAAGCATAGACTGATTTCTTGGCCTCAAAACATCTATTTTCAATTCATTTTCACTTATAAACATCTAAAAAGACATCACATAAATCTTAATAAACTTATATTTAACCTCAAAATAATTTTAAATCAATCAAAAAATAAAAAATCATCATGAAACTAAAAACATTCTCAAGCTATGATCTACTTTTCCTAACAAGATGATAATTAAAAAGTATTTAAATAAAACTCTCTCATTAAATCAAACTCAATGTCAGCCTGCTGTGGTTGCGGTTATTTTTTTAAAGTGTTTTTCACTCAGAAATGTATTAAAATAATATATTTTTTATTTTTAAAAAAATATTTTTGATATCAGCGCATCAAAATGACTAAAAACACCAAACAAATATTAATTTGAAGCAAAGAAAAAAAATAAAAATTAAATCTTTTTAAAAGAAATTTCAAAACGCAAAAACAAACAGGGTAAGATCAACATCTTTGATTGTGGAATTGTAAACAATCAATAACTTTCTCTTTCTTTTTCTATTTTTGAGAGACTCTTTCTTTCCTTACAAAACCCAAAAATTAAAACACAAAACAAATAAAGTGTACGAATAAAACGTTAAAAATTCAATAAATAGGGTTCAAAATTAAAAATAAAAAAATTATAGACTAATATTTCAAAAAACATGCCTCATCTACAATAAAAAAGAGGATGCATTTTTATTTCAGGGTCAAATTCAGTCGACATAGTTTATATTTATTTTAAACAATAAAATTAAATTTTATTTTACCAAATCAACCATTAACTTAATGTTGAGATGTTTTTTTGAATTGGTTAGAACTTAATAGCATGATAATATAAAAAAAACTATTAGGGCTAAATCTTAATTAATATAATATAAAAGAATAAAATTTAAAAAAAAATCTTTGGTTACTGAATAGAAAATTCTTCAAGGATAAAAATAAAATAAAATTTATTGTCACAATTCATAGTATTTTCTCTTTAAGGCCACAATATTTAAACTAGGCCTTCTAGTTTTCTTTTTTAATTTAATTTAATGTGAATCACTTGAATTTTTTTTCATACTTTACCCATCTCAAAATTTTGTTTTTCTATCCTATATTTGTTTTACTCAGTCAAATAATTTGGATAATTTTTGTAAATTTAATTATTCAAAATTTTTACTGCTACATCATTAATTATTCTCTCCTGAAAATATTTTAAAATTTTCAAGTAAAGTTAAGTCCAATGAAGATTTCCACTATGTAGAATTATGTTCAAGAAAAATTATAATTACATTAGTTTTTAAAATTTATAGATAAATAAAAATAATACTCCAAGTAATTTAGGTAATTCAGATATTTGTTTTACCTAAATTACGTAAAATTAATTTTGGATAATTCTTTTAAAATTTTATAACTTATTATCCAAACTGAATTGGGTAATCTGAGTGTTTCAGAATTTATTTATTTATTAATTATATAGCTAAAAGGATGGGACTTAGTGAATTAGACAACTATTTTATTTTGAGTTTGATAAGCATGAGTGGCGCCAAAACATGTTATAATAACAAACTAGTATATTGCTCATGTTTTGTCATGGATTGGATTAATTTTTTTTAATGTAAAAATATATTAAGAATATGAAAACATTTTCTTCCTGGCTCAACTCTTTACTTCAAGTTATTAATTAAACCGTGTAAGAACTAACTTGATTTAAATCGATCAATTTTATAGGTTCAAATACAATATTGATGATCGAAAAAACATAATTGGATCGACCTCGCCCCTCTCCCCCGGGACCCGGGTCATGTGATTTATTGGATTTAAATACTTTTTTTATAAATGTTTGTTTATTTAATTACATGATAAAAATAGATACTCACAAAATTAAGCACCAACCTAAAAATAAAACACTTATTTGAGACAAGTATCCCTAGAAAGCAAACAAAAATCAATAATGCAGTCTATTTCTCAACCAATACAATATTAAATGATGAAATAAAAAAAGAATAAATTAAAAACATTTAAAAGACCAAAAACAAAAAAAAATCCTATCAGTGGGTAAACTCGTCAAACCTGTGAAACGGGTAAGTAAGATCGAAAACAAAAAAAACATATCCTATCAGTAGGTTAACTCGGCAGACCTGTGAATTGGGTAAGTCTGGCTAATACGCAAAACCTGTAAATTGAGTTATGGACTCCACTGGGATTATAATTTGTTTTTTTTTTCAAAACTATTTTTTATTTAATCATATAATAACAAAAATAGATGATTGTGAAATCAAACACCAACCCAATACCGAGATGTTTTTTTTAGATCGCAATAACCTTATAAAAGACATAACAAAAACAATTATGAAATTGAATTCTCAATTAACCTGATATTTAAGGATGAAAAAAAAATATTTTAGAAAATTTAAACTTGTCAAACCCGCAAACCAAGTCAACCAACCAAACCTGTAAACGCGTCCATGAACTTTATAAAGTTTAATAACTTAACTTTTTTCTGAAATTATTTTTTTAACTATATGAGAAAAAAGTTAAATTCAATTAAAAAACACCCTACCAAACTTGTAAACCAGGACAACTTAAGTTACTCTAACAAACTCATAAACCATGCTAACTTTATAAAAAGGTAAAATAAAAGGAAACAAATTATAAAACCAAATTTTCAATCATCCCAATATTAACAGATAAATCAACAAAACTAAAATTGAAAAAATATAATAACAAAAATTCAAAAAAAAAAAAGCAAAACACTGTGGATTACTATTGTTATTCACATTGCAATGTGTGTGGGTAAACAATGATTTTCTCACACCTTTTAATTTTTGTTATTTTATAAAGTTTAATAATATAACTTTTCTTTAAAACTATTTTTTTAACTATATGAGAAAAAAATAGACTATAAAAAAGTCAAGTTCAATTAAAAAAAAAAAAACAACCCACCTAGCTTGTAAACCAGGGCAACCTGAGTTACACTAGGAAACTTGTAAACCACGCTAACATTATATAAAGGCAAAATAAAAAGAAGAAAATTATAAAATTAAATTCTCAACAATCTCAATTTTTAAAAGATGAAATCAACAAAAATAGATGTGATAAAAAAATCATATCAAAAATTCAAAAAGAAAAAAAAAAGAAAAAAGAAAGCAGAACACTATGGATTACTATTGTAATCCATAATGCAACGAGTGTTGGGTAAACAGTGGTTTCCCACACATTATTTAATTTTTGTTACTTCATAAAGTTTAATAATATGATTTTTTTTCTAAAATTATTTTTGTAATAATATGAGAAAAAAATAGACTATAAAAAAGCCAAGTTCAATTAAAAAAAACCCATAAGATCCATAAAATAGGGCAACCTAGATTACCTTGACAAACCCGAAAACCATGCTAATTTCATAGAAAGACAAAATAAAACGAATAAAATTACAAAGTTAAATTCTCAACCATCTCAATATTAAAAAATAAAATTAACAAAAACAATTTTAAAAATAATCATACAAAATAACAAAAGAAAAGGAAAAAAAAACATGGGTTCAGGAGAGAAAAAAATAATGTGGGAAAAACACTCAATCCATAGTATTTTGTGAGGAAACCCCTTTATATTTTAGCTTTTCTTATAATATACCATGCATAAATATTTAAATATAAAAAATCATCTGATCGCGTGTAGGTTTCGTTTAAGTCATATAAATAACTAATTAATTATATTTAATGGAAATAATGAATAAAAATAATTAATTTATATTAAAAGGTAAACCTTCTTATATTATTCTTTTATAAATAAAGCAATTAGTTTCTCAACTATTTATTGAGTTAATCGTTTATCATGTACAATGTGAAGTAATAAATAAAATTATTACTACATCTATAAAATAAGTATTAAATTATTTTATTTTAAAAAAAGTAATTATTTTTTATAATTTTATTGAATCATTTTCTTTTTATTATTTATAATTTACATAATAAAAATAATAATATTTTCAAGCTTTAAGTAAGAACAACTATTTCTATTTTTAAGTAATTACTTATATATTAATATATCCGATTAATTTCATAAATAATATTATAATTTAATTTTATGTTTTTTAAGTAATAATTTAAAATGCTCATTAGTTTTATACTTTTCAAATATCTTTTTTTGAGAAATAATTTATTTATTTATTTTTCAAAATAATTATTTTATTTTGTATTCATAAATAGATATTTTATTTTTTAATCTTGAAAATATTTAACGTAAGACTTTATTTTCGTAAATAAAAAAAGTAAAAGAAATCAAAAGTCCGAAAGAATGAAGGGCATTGTCGAATTTAAAGGAAATTAATGGAGGCTTTTTGAGAAGAATGCTTGCATATTTTCTTGTATTGATGTGCTAAACGAATACCCTTAAACCTAAAAAAAATGCAATTCCTTTTCTTTTCCATTATGGCCAAACGAGAAGGTTACTAGATCAATCAATGTGTCATTGTTCTATATTATATAAGGGTTTTTTTTTATTTTAAAACTATTTTTATTAGAAATTAGATCTTTTTATAGCACCAGGCTCTAATTTTTTTAAGGTTTTAAAGATGTTTATTAAATGTTTTTTTAATTAAAAAAAGGTTAAAAAAAAAGGATTTTTCACTCCTAAAAATACCAGCTCTAATGTTTTTGGTTATAGCACTCGTGACTGAATTCTGAACAGGCAAACAATATGTCACCTACCCTAATTTTTTCCAAAAGAAAATTAGAGTAGACAATAGGACGTGGCTTGATAAATTGATTTTTTTTAGGTTTTAAGAATGTTTATTCAGTGTTGTTTTTAGAAAAATAAGTAAAAAAAAAAAGAGATTTTTCACTCCTGAAAATACAAGCTCTAGTTTTTTTGGCTAGTACACTGGTGGTCGGATTCTGGACAAGCAATCAACACGCCACTTATCTTAATTTTTTTCAAAAAAAAAATAAGGTTAACAATGGGACATCCACCTAAAAAATATTAAGTTGGCTTAAGTATGTGAGCATACCAGTCCATGTTCCTAGGCTTTTTTTAAGCCAACTCTAGGCAACCTAGACCCATATGCCAAGCCTCGACCCTCCTTTTGGGTTTTGTTTTCTTTTGAGTATTAATTTATTCATGGTTAATTATGTTTTTGAGATAATTTAGTTTTACAAGAAAATAAAATAAAATATAAATTTTTATTATTATAAATAATATGGGTTTGTTATTTTAGCATTTTTTTCTCTTATTTATTTTTTTATTATTACATTATATCTTTTCAATTTTTTTACATATTTTTAAAGTATAATATTTTTAACAATCATAACTAAATTCTCACCTTATTATTTTTAATTGGATGATAATTTCTTATTGGTTTGGATTTTTAAATTTAATTTTTTTCTTAATTTTTATTTTTATATATGTGGTTTCTTTTTTTCAAGTAATGATATTATTAATCAATGTAGACATTTTTAACAAGTTTCATAGGATTTAATAGAATTAGTTGTAAATAATTCAAAAAAAAATTACAATGAAAAATTACATTTAAAATAAAATTTACAAGGCGAACATGATATTAATCTTTATTGATTAAACTCGTAGATGATTGACAAATGATCTCTTAACTAAAAAAATATATAGAAGTATATAAATTAAGATAGTTTATATATATATATATATATATATATATATATATATATATATATATATATATATATCACCGCGGGTCAAATATTTTTATTTTTCATAAAAAAATTATATTTTTAATTTTTTCAAAGCATTTTTGTAGTTTAAAAAATTTAACAAATAACTTTTTTTATGCACACTTGGAATTAAATAAACTGAGAATTTTGTGTACTAATAAATAAATAAAAAATCATTAATGGCACCTAAAAACAAAACTTGAAAAATCAAGAGACAGATGTAAATTAAGATATTTAATATCGCAAGATAGGATATTTATCTGATCATGTTTGCTAATTTTTTTTATTAAAGCATTTTTATTTAATTAAATGATAATAAAAATAGACAAACATATTAAACTGATTAAATAAAATAAAAATATAATAAAAAAGAATAATATGTAAAGCTACACATAATAAAAATGTCATATAAAAATAAATACTTTTTATTTCAAAAAACATAGTTCATATATACAAAAGATAAAAAATAATTATAGATGAATCAATATAACATCTTTGCAAATTAAACGTATAACCAAAAAATCACTATTATTTAAAGGAGGTTTTCTAAACAAAATAAAAGAGAGGAGTATTAATGTGAATATAATTATTTTATATAAAAAAATAATAAAAAAAGCATTAATTGAAATAAAAAAATAGAGAAAAAAAAGGGTTAGGTGATGTTGGGTCTAGGAAGCCAGGCCAGCCTACCTAGCCCATTTCACTAGGGGCCACGTGATTGAGCCCTTTATTTTTAATCTGTACTTGGGGCGGATAACCTTTTTTTAAAATAAAAAAACAGCTGATGCGTCACCTGTTTTGCACAGATTCTAGCTACCACAGCTGTCAGAAAATTAGGATTTATGTTCTTTTGACCCAAAAACTTATTTTGCAACCCGTTTTTGATCTAAAATACCTATAAAACACAGAAACCATGATAAACCTATCAATTATCTCAAAAAACAACCTTAAAAATCAAACTCAACCCGAAACCAATAATCAACTCGAGCTCAGATTTATTCTTTCATGAACTTTTAAGGTACAAAAATATCTAATATAAACTCCACTTATCAAATGGAACAATTTAACACAACTATCTTCTATTTTGGTGGTCTAAATCGATGTTAGCGACTTGTTTCTCTTTCTACCACCAAAATCCAGTGATCTTTATCTCTCTGTCCTCTCTTAACCAGGGATCAAAAAATAACAAAAATAAACTTTTGTACCCAAATGGAGTTGAATTTCTAGGGATCAAGATTATATAATTTGTGTGATTGTTTAAGTTAGAGGACCAAAGTGCATCTTTTTCGAAACTTATGGTATGCCACTTATGTTTTGTCATGTTTTTCATTTTGGTCTCCTCTCTTCCAATCTCACCACGTCATAAGAATTCGAAATCAATTACTCAAATATAACTAAATCACCTAAAAACAATTTGAGAACCAAATTGAAAAAATATAAAATTTTGCACAATTCATCCATAGTAAAATATGAGAGGATGAACAGTAAAAAATGCACAATAAAAATCCCATACAGTATAAAGTATAATGAAATATATATAATCCATAAAAAAAATTGTATAAAAGTAGAATAACAAACCACATCATTAACCCATAAAAAAATCATATAACATAACAAGTTTCGAAGACCAGGTTTAATGACATTGACAAAAAGTTCTTTGGATCTAGATATATAACCCACAACATAACATAGAAAGTAACCAAGTTAATCACTAGATCATTTGAATTATATTATAAATATTACAAAATATGCTAAAATGCATAGGTAAAACACTTTAACAATACATAATGATCTATTTTTTTTTCAATTTTTTCCTCAAACTTTTTTTTTTAGTTACAACCTTTCAAAACCAAATTTTCTAACCAATTTGTTATAATTTGTTAGAGAAAGAACAACTTCAACAAAGAGAATCAAATGCTAAAATAAAGAAACATTCCATGACCAATCTAAAATTTGCTAGAATAAGCTTTATCTAGTCCACCTGTTTTTTGTTTTCTTCTTTCATCATCCCTATATTTTTTGTAATTTAACCTTGATTTGAAAGTTTTTTTTCCATATTTCAGTCATTGAGTTTGAGAGAGGAGAGATAAAATCATTGGTTTGACAATATTTCATTGATAAAAAGACCAATTCTATTGTCCGTGGGGTTCATTCAACAAGGAGGGTTCCATTATACTCTTGTTGAACCTCCATCTTACTTGAAAAGGTGATTAGTCTATGAGAAGCCCCCCCCCCGATTTGATTTTGTTTTATTGGATTTTTTTAGGTTTTTGGGTTGATAAATTAGTTTATTGATGTTCTAAAGATGTTTATTAGGTGCTTTTAAATGAAAATGAGTTGAAAAAAATGAATTCTTAGGTAAAAAAATAATAATCTGCCACCCTAATTTTTCAACAACCATTATGGTTACTGAATTCTGGGTAAGCAAACAACATTTTAACATCCTTATTTTTTTTTTTAAAAAAAATAAGGGTGGTCTGTCCCTTTTCCTGGTGGAAAACAAAATCTTTAGCATGTGAGTCTAACCTTACAAATTCATGTGTGTGGGCTTTTCTTTTACTACGTCATGTGCGTTGGGCCACCCAGTCCAAGGTGCCTAGCCTCTTTGTTAACTGTTTTTTTAATTTAAATTAAAATTAAATAAAATAGATTATTTAAATAAAAATGTGGGGTGCCTGACCTAACAGGTATTCAATTTTAATTGAAATCATTAAAAAAAATGATATTTTTTTTTACTAAAATAACATTCAACTTTTAGTTGGTTTTCGACTAAGATTATAACATTTTCTCCCTAATAATAGTAGGTTGTGTAACCCTACATAATATCTTTCTCCTTTAATTTTATTCAATAATTTTCCCGTGTGTATTTATTTCTATTACCGTTTAATTAAAAAGAATTGATTTCAAAAAACAAAGTTATTAAACCTAACTAGGTCTATAACTCGTGTTATGAGATTAAATATTTTAATTTACATCTATTTCTCGATTTTCCGGTTTAGTTTTCAAATGGTGTTAGCGACTTTTGTTTTTACATATATTGGAGTATATCATTCTTTATTTATTTAATTAAATATATGAATAAGTTTTTTGATTTGCAATAAAGATTTTTTTTTCTTGATGTCAGAAACGCATTGAAAATGTATGCACATTCATTTTTTGGTGAAGAACAAAATTTGATCCTACCACGACAAAACATAGATCAATTGACTATATTTTAAAATTATTTATTAAATTTTTACTTGCAAATACAAAACACATTAGTAATGTCTATATTTCCCACCTTGTAAAGAAAACACATAAGTTTTAAAGAAGGAAAATATTCCAATAGTTAAATTGCATAACATAGAGGAAAATAGTAAATGAAAATGAAAACAATAAAGTACCCTACAACAAGGATGAAAGACAAATGAGTTTGCAATAAATTGCAAATCTGGGCCTAGCTAGCTTTTCCATAGTTGGTGTGGCATATTTATATTGTTACAATATTAGAATTTCATCCAAATAATGCATGAATATTACTCATATCATATTAGCACAAAAATTTATTGATCGAATAGACGAAATAAGATGTTATTAGCCCAACACTATTATCATGCTTTTAAATGTATCGAACATGTCAACCAATTATACAATTCCAGGCCTAAGGCAGTGTTTGGTTGTGTGAAATTTTACAAAAGAAAAAAAAATGCATGTTTGAGTCCTTAATACTCCTTATAACATGTTTGGAAAATATTCCCTTACGAATCTTTGACAGCTTTTTTTTTTTCTGAATTTTTTTGTGGTTTGCCAAACACAACCTTATCTTTTCAATTTAATTCCATATTTTTCAAGGGACTATTTTGCAATTAATTTTGGGTTCCTCACATTTATTTTTACCCCCCTCATATTTAATATTTAAGATTGTGACCTATATGTTAGGCGTCTTTTTGGTATTGAATAAACTTGTTTTTTTTTCATAAAAAAACAAACATCTTTTGTTTTTTTTTAATACAACTTTATTTTAAATTACATATGGGTAAATTCTAGAATTTTTCATGCATATTTTATGTATAAAAATAAAAATTTTATTTTTATCATACTTTAATTAAGTACAAACATCAATTAATGAGTATCATAACAAGTTTGTGATTATCTATTAGGATTTAGCTAAAATTTCAAAAACACCATAAAAATCAAATTTTTAATGAATATTTAGGGAATTATTTTTACAATGGAATGCATATTCACGGTATTAAATTAAATGAATTAACAGAAATAAATTGTTAGGAATTAATTGTAAACTTTAATATTTAAGGGTATAAAATTACACTGTAAAGTATATCTTCAGGTATTAAAGATATAAAATAGAAATAAATACACCATTAAAATCTAGGCCTTAGAATTGTTAGATTTAAGCTTTATAAGGTAGAGAGACCTTTTTAATCAGAGGAATCTATCTTGAGCCTACAAAAATAAAGACCTCCTTAGTGAGAATGATTTACCTCAAATCCATAAGATAAAGACTTCCTCACTGAAGAAGACATTTCTTGAACCTTAGTCAGACCAACAAATAGAAATATGACTTGAAAAAAAAAAACAATCAATAATGCAGCTTACCATAGGTGCACTAGGGGTGATGCGTCTTCCCCGTGCACAACTAGTCTCTTTACCCAAAACTGTTGCAGACAAGTAGGTTTTTCAGTGACTATAATATTAGGTGACGACTCTTGAACCCTTCAAATAATAATTTCATAATTGATCCTAACACATCCAAAACCCCTCGATCCAGGTGGAAGATCTACCATTTGACAGTGTGCACGCCATAATAGTTGGGGTTCTTTATAACTAGTTGTGATCATCATACCATGCACTTTTATCTGTAAAATGGATACACGTATGGTTGTGTATGTAGTATTAATACACTTATTGGAATTTATAGGAATATACGAGATTGTACACTGACATTAATGGTGTGTCTAGATGCATATTTATGTTATAATGGTATGTTAGACGATGAGGGCCTTTCTCTAGGCATATCTACATTGATTGATCCACTATAATATATAAAGATGGTTAGTCTTCAAGCTCTTCACAACCAAGAAGTTGGCCTCTCTCTATAGCTTATACTAATTGTTCATCTAGTACAATAGAGATGAGTTTACTAATATTTTTATTTAAAGACATATTTTTAGTAGCTTTAAGAAAAAATATTTAATCTTTGTCCTACGAGGCATGCCAATCTATTTTTTTTCTAATTATATATTCTAGGACATAGCCTATAACGAATGACAATTACCTCTAATCAAACAAAATGAAGACTTTGATGTGCTTAATTTTTATATAATTTTTATAGTACTCTTACTTTTAATTTTATGCTAGTTTATCTTCAATATCTCTATTTCATATAGTTTTATTTATTTATTTTTATTTACATGCAAGAAGAAATAAATTCATGAAATCTTGAGCTTTGGAGTGAAAATTCAGCATTCAATCCTTAAATTCTAACTAAAAATTCTAACTAAAAATTAGCCTTAATTGGATTTAGACCTATGATATTGAGGAAGCCATTTAAAAGCCAAGTAAATGATAAAATTCACCTTGGGGAGGGCTAGTTGACTTGTATACATGTTTTCAAAAATAAAGGAAGTGTGAAAGTGAAATTTCCTATTGAAGACTAAGAAAATTTACTTACCATAAATTAGAGGTAATCATTTTCGGTTCGGTTCGGTTTTTATCAAAAAAAGTAACCAAACCAAATTTAAAAAAAAAATCAAAACCGGGTCAAACCAACCAGTTTCGATTTGGTTTTTTAGGGCAAACTCAGTTTTTCTGGTTTGGCTCGATTTTCTAGATTTTGGCTCGGTTTTCTCGATTTGGCTCGGTTTTTCCGGTTTGGCTCTGTTTTTCCGGTTTGGCTCGGTTTTGGCTTAGTTTGGCTCGGTTTTTTTCTAATTTTTTTTCCGGTTTCGGTTCGATTCGGTTTGATTTTTTACTTATAAAACCGAAACTGAACCGAACCGGCCGGTTTTTTCAAAATTTTAATCGGTTTTTTCGGTTTGGTTTTTTCGATTAAGTTTTTTTTTATTTTCTTGGTTTAATCGGTTTTTCAATTTTTTTGCTCACCCCTACCATAAATCTCAGAAGCATATCTCTATAAATCAAGCATAATGTTCCTTAGAAATATCTAATTTAAGCGATTTTAATGGAAAGAGGAAGATAAGAGGGAGATATACAGCTATGATGTTTATAACTTTCCCAAAATAAGTCATTTTGATGGATAAAATAAGGCTAAAAGTCAGGAGTTAGAATTTACCAATTGGGTAAAATAGGGCTATAAGTCAAGGGTTAGAATCTGCTAGTTTTGAAAATAAATCAGGAAACAAATAAAAAAAAAGATTTTGGATCAAAAAAAAGAAGAAAAAAAAAGGGACTAGTTATTATATCAAGAGAAAAGAAATAGAAAAAGGAAGAGAACAAGGAGGAGAAATAAACAAGTAGAAAAGGAAAACAAGAAGGAAGTCATATTGTAGAAGGAAGTCACATTGGAGCAGATCACTTCATCAACTGATTCCAAAACAAGGGGTTTAATTCTTCCTTTTAATTTTATTTTTATATAATCCAATAACATATGGTTAAGTTCATATTCATTATGAACTAAATTTTATTTTTATAAGTCTTTGATGTAGTTTAGTTTTGATTACATAATTTAAATTTTAAGTTCTTTATTTCTATTTTTTTTCATGTTAATGTTTATCCCTGATCTTATTGATTATAAATTTTTGGCCAATTATTATTTTACCTATTGAATCATAATGAAACCAAGATGTAATTTATGATTAAAAGCTTTTAAAATTAAATATCGTTAGTTAAGTGAAAGATAAAGATATCTTATCATAATTTGTGTGATTTTAGATTAATAAAAATCCAAAGAATTAATGAATCTTAAAACAATTTAATTTACAAAGAGATATATTGTTTCATAACGTGGAGATATTTCTAATGTTATTCAGAGAAAACATGGAATACTTAAGGGATTTATTTTTCATCAACTTGAAAAGTTAGAATTTTATAAAAGGAATAATAAATTGTATAGCATTAGTTAGATGAAGTCAAAAACTTTAGATTTAGTTTTATTATCTCTACAACCTTCCATTTTATTATATGTTCTTCTAATTTACTTTTGTAAAAAAAAAATTAGTTTAATATATGTGGTAAATTTCTTAATATTTTAGTTTTATTTCTATTTAGTAAATAATTTGATAAATTTCAATACTTAATAATATAATTAGTCCTTGTGGGTTTGACACTATTTTCTTTAAAAGTTTTACCACTTGTTATTATTTTGTTCACATGTAAATATTATCACACTATACTTTGAGTCTCAGACTCTCGATAAAGTAACCTATTCTAAAAGCACTAGTGTGTAAAGAAAACACAAGAGTCTCAAAAGAGAAGAAAATTATAGTAATTAAATTGTAGAAAATAAAGGAAAACAATAAATGAAAGCAATAAAAAACCCTCCAATGAAAACAAAGATGAATAAGTTTATAGAAAATTGCATAAATAGGGCTTATCATCTTTCCTAAGAGCTAGTATAATTTATTTATAATGTTATAGTATTAGTGTTTCATCTAAATATCCAATTTTAATCCTATACAGATTGTATCTCTCACATATTATATTGTAAATCCTAATACAAGTTAAACTTTATCTTATCGATAACCATGTGAATCCTTATTAATCTACAATTTTGATCATTTTAATTTATTAAGGATCCTCGTTCTTAGTAAGACTTAATCTTCTACTTACTTACACAAACTCAAACTCATTTGGTTGATTATGACTCCTAGTTATTTGTTCGATTGCTACTTAATTCTCTTGTTCAATTCAAACTCTTAAGATTGATCGATTTCATTGCTTATAGTCGATTTCAACCTTTTCTTCTTTATACGATGGTAAACATAACTATTATTAATTGGTTTGCACATGGATGTTTATTTTTAATGTTAAAATATATGTAGTCTTTAATATAATCTAGGTCAATTAGTTCTCGAGTCACTGAATTATTGATCAAATTAGAAATAACACTATTTCTAATATTAAAATGAGAATGGAATTTGTATGTCTTAAACTTTTTTTAATGGATAACAATTTCATGCTATCAATTGTTACTTAGAGTCAAGGAATCCAACCAAGTTGGATTATCATGCAAATTGACTAATAAGTGTGATTAAATTTTGACTTAATTTTATTAGTGTTTATCTAGGAATGTTATTGGGGCAAATAAGAGTTATTTTACCATTTCTTAACTTGATAATTTTAATATTTTCTTAAGTTTCTTTTGTTAAGATATAATAACTATAAATCCTACAAAACAATTTTGAGTATTCAACATTTACTTTTTTATTTCAATGTTACTTTATAAATAACAAATTTTATTTTATTTAACTTTAAGAATGTATCATCCTTATCATCATATTTTTATTAAATTGTAAATTTTATACAAATCAATCTAAATTTATAATTTACTCTATAATTATGAATCTAATAATGAGAAAATTTTAATTAATGTTTTTGAATTAAAAAGTAAATATTGGTGTCTATTGGTATTATACATATAATGTCTCTATCAAGTATTAAGTGATATGTAATTTTCTTTCTCATAAAAAAAAAGAAAAAGGTGATATGTGATTTATAATGTTATGTATAAAATTCAAAAAAAAGATTAAAAAAATAAAAATAATTGTGTGCCTAATGAGTGTAAAACACTGTTCATCTAATTAGATTCAACTAAAAAAAGATAATAAATATGGATGAATTTGATTAAATAAGGATATATAGAAATTATGATTTAGTTTGACTCATTATTAATAAACTAAAACAAATCGGTGTTTTATTGTTAAAAAAATATTGTGGTAAACATTGTTCATCAACACTTATTTAATTGCTCATATCAATGTTCATAACATTTTTTTCTTTTAAATCCTTAGATTTTTATTTTTTTTCAATTCAGATATTAAACTTTATTTTATCTTAATTTCATCCTCACAAGTTGTATTAGCATAGTCTTATATGTTGATAGTTTTTACAGTTTACATGATCTTACAAATGTAGACTATAAAAGAATATTCCAATATCAAAGTATAGATCGATATTACAAAATAGAATTTTAGATTATAGTTAAAAGATTGAAATAATAAGGACCAAAATTACCACAAAAAACAAAGTCTTTTTTTTTTTTAAAAAAAAAGCTTATATAGATGACATGTCATCTGAAAAAAAAAGAAGTCAAGTACACATGCCTGGACTTTTAAGCCTAGACGAGCAAACACTTTTTTCTTTTAGATCAAGCTTATTAACTCGTAACCTTTTTTGTTTTATTTTTATTAATTTTGTTTTTCAAATTTAATGTTTAATTAATATTCTCTCCTATTTCTTTCTTAGCATTTTTACTTTAATTTTTCTTAAATAGTGATTAGTCTTTTGGATTATTTCTATAATTTCAAGATATTTCAAAGAGATTATTATAATATATTTTTAAAATTTATTTACTATTAAGTTTTAGATGGATAAATTGTATTTGCACAATGTATTTATAACAAGAAAAATTATATGTACTTAATGACTAGATTAGCCTCAAATACAAATAAAAGAAATGTATAAAATGAAAAGGACAATTAAGAATAAATATTTGAATGTTCAACTATTTTTTGCTTCTTACAAAAAAGGTGAAAATTATCTTTAATATTTAATTATTGTTCCCAACTATTTTTATGATTTATGAATTCATTTTATTAAAAATAAAATAATAAAAATCATGTTTTTATTTTTTCAATATTTTTTTTATATTGATAAACTAATAGAACATTGATATTTTTTAATGTTAAAGATTAACTTGGAATCTTAAATGCAATGTAAAACTAGTTGGCATTAATAGGTAAAAACAAATTGTGTGACCTCAACCATCTAATCCTTATTTATTTGTAATGGTGGTGGAGAAAACGAATATAACACATGGGCTAAACTATTATTTATGTACCTAAAAGCTTTGTATGATGTATCTACATCCTAATTTTCCACTTCATTCAATCATTGGCTTCATCTGTTTAGGGTAGTTTTACATGACCAATGATGATACATAAAAAACTATATGGTAATATGAATTCTTCAACCGAGTATAGTTGGGCCTGCTTGGTGTTTTATACAATGTACATGTCTTTATAAATATCTAGGATATTTATATAAAATATATTAAAACTTAGATATTTCTTAAGATATATATATTAAGAAAGTCTATGTAAACAAAATTTTCTATAAGCATAAGAGAGTTAGAGATCATCTTTTTAGACTTCATGTCTCTAGACAACATAAGACTCAACACAAGTCTAATACAAGACTTAAGGAACATTTAAGTATAGAGAATAAGCATTTTTCTTATCACCTGTACAAACACTATACTGACTTAAGCATTAAAGTGTTTTTCTTGCAGGTGTCTTTGGATCTACAAAGTCCTCTAGGTCTAGTTTTATCAGATCATGGAAAGCACCCCTAATCTTTCTCATGAGGAATTTCAAGCCTCATTATTGGTGTCTTCTATGGGAATTGAACAAAAGGCCAGTTCATTTTTTATTTCTTAAAAGCTCTTTACCCCAACACAACAATGGATATGCTAACAACTATGTCTACAACTACGTTAACGACATGTGATGTCAGTGGTTAAGCTAACGATTATGCTCACGGCTATGCCTCACGTGGCTACGCCAACAACTATGCCCCACGTGGCTATACCAATGGCTACTCCCAAGGCATTACCCACAACTAAACCCAAGGTAACACCCACGACTACGTCCATAACAATGCTCTACAACTATGCTCATGGCTATACTCCAAGGCTACTCTCACAAACAACTTTTATGGTTGTTTGTACGCCAAAAATATAACATTACCCACTGTAAGTATTTTCTTGCCCACTCTTGCTAGGTCAAGTATACCAAACATATCTGTTTGCAAGATTTGGGGGGCTTTGATGACACATGAAAAAATACACAGTAATATTAATTATCGGACCGAGTCCAATCGGATCTACTTGGTGTTTTATACAATATACAATATCTTATATATAAGTTATTAAATATATATGATATTTATATTAAATATCTTATAATTTATATATTTATGAGATATTTATATAAATATATTAAAACTTGTATATTTTAAGAAAGTCTATATAAATAGATCTCTTAGGAGCATAAAAGAGCCATAGCTCATCTCTCTAGACAATACAAGACTCAACACAAGTCTAATATAATACTTAAACTTGGCTTAAGGAACATTTAAGCATAAGGAATACTCACTCTCCCCGTCACTTGAATAAACACTATACTGACTTAAACATCAAAGTGTTTTTCTTGCAAGTGTTGTCGGGCCCACCAAGTTCTCCAAGTCTATTTTTCTTAACCCATAACAAGCGCTCCCAATCTTTATCTTGAATATTTCTTACAGCCTTATCAACCACAAATATAACATCTTAACTTGGTCAAGGAGCTCAGAGTTTTTATCCATCCTTATTGAACCACCAGGTTGTGAAAGGGGAGATGTAACAATCAAAAGCTTGAAGTTTTTGTCTAATCAATATAAGCCTATGAGACTTTTATAGGGGTTTTTAGAGCCTGTTTGTTTTTACGTTTTAAAAAAGTTTCTAAAAAATTTTAAATTAATTTTTTATTTTAAATTAATTTTTTTATATTTTTAAATTATTTTAATGTGCTGATATTAAAAATAAAAAAATATTATTTTAATATATTTTTAAATAAAAATAATTTAAAAAATAGCTGCTTATATGTGTTATTAAGTAAGTCACATTAACAAACGAGTTATTAATTAAGTTACGAGTGTTATTTACATGTGGCAATACCGCACAATTCCTTAGGCAAGATACAAAAGGACACAGCTGGCGACCCTGGCTGGAGAGTGCTGGGTCTTGATTTTATCCTTACTTGTAGCATAGCTGGGGCCTGAACAACATGATGATGAAGGCAATAGGCAATTGGCAATTGGCAATTAGCCTTTTCTACTTTTAGGTATTTTGTGCTGTCTATGATTTGTTATTTTATTGATTCCTACTTGATCTTATTCTTTTTCCCGGTTTAAATGTCTCTTCATTATGCCATTTGGTTATGTGATACAAAGTTTATTATAAATAATTATAATACAGATAAGTGACACTATCAAGCAAATTATTAATTCACATTTTCGTCTTGATATACAAAATAACTATTTTTTTTTTGTCTCATTCCTGTATGCAATAAATATTTATTTACTCAGTCATAACTCCGTTATCATATAAATATTACACGAGATGACATGTCCGCACATTGCCACGAGCTTATAAAATAAATGTACTTAATAGTGTCATAATTATAAACCGGTGTTAGATAAGTAATAGAAACTAAAGGTATGATTGAGCCAATATTTCATAACGGAAAAAAAAATTGTGTTGGTGATCATATATTTAGAGGCTGAACAAAATGATTTGTAGTAATCCACAGTGTTTTGTAAGGAAAGATACAATGTTTTCCCCACATGATTTAGCTTTTCTGGTGATAAAAAGAAAAAAAAATTACAAAGCTAAATTCTCTACCAACTTAATATTAAAAAAAATCGACAAAGATAATTTTGGAAGGAAAAAAACCCATGAGGAAAAAAATTGTAGCAATTGACAATGTTTTGTGAGGAAAACTACAATGCTTTCCCCAATAAAATAAACAAAGAAAATTTACAAAAATCATAAAAAAAACAATTTAGAGAAATACTGAAGCAATCCACAGTGTTTTGTGAGGAAAACTGCAACGCTTTTCCCATATGATTTAGCTTTGTTTTAATTATAATTCTTAACCAACTCCATATTCAAAAAAATAAAATTGACAAAGATAATTTTGAAAAAAATCATAAAAAAGTCAAGTGAGAAACCACTGCAGCAATTCAGTGTTTTAAAGAAAAAAAATTACAAAACTAAATTCTCAATTAACTCAATATTAAAAAAATAAAATTGATAGAGACAATTTTAAAAAATAAATATAACAAAAAAAACAAGAAAAAAAACCCATGTGGAGAGACATTGTAGCAATCCACAGTGTTTTGTGAGGAAAGCTACAGTGTTTTCTCCACATGATTAAGCTTTATTACAAAGTTAAATTCTAACAAGTTCAATATTAAAAAAAAAATCAACAAAGATAATTTTAAAAAACAAATATTACAAAAAAAACACTCAAAAGAAACTGCAAAAAAACTATGTGAGAAAAAACTTTAGCAATCCATAGTGTTTTGTGAGAAAAGGTACAACGTTTTCCCCATATGATTTAATCTTACTTGTATTTACTTGTAATTGTAATTCTTAACCATCTCAATATTTAAAAAATAAAATTGACAAACATAATTTTAGGAAAAAACATAAAAAAATAATGTGAAAAAAAACATTGTAGCAATCCACAGTAATTTATGAGGAAAGCTATAGTGTTTTCCCCATATATTGTAACTGTAATTTTTAACCGGCTCAATATTAAAAAATAAAATTGACAAAAATAATTTTGGAAAGAATAAAAAAACAATGTGGAGAAACACTATAGCAATCAACAATGTTTTAAAGAAAAAAATTACAAAACTAAATTCTCAATCAGCTTAATATTAAAAAAAAATAAAATCAAAAAATATAATTTTAAAAAATAAAAAAATAAAATAGAAAAACACTGTAGCAATCCACAGTATTTTAAATGAAAAAATTTCAAAGCTAAATTTTTAACCAACTTAATATTAAAAAAGTAAAATTGACAAAGATAATTTTGAGAAAAAAAATTAAAAATAAAAAGAAAAAAGAAAAAAAGGGAATGTACTGTAGGAAAAAAAAAAGTACTATAGCAATCTACAGTAACATGTGAGGAAATCTGCAGTACTTTCCCCACATGTTTTAAGCTTTATGTATAATAAAATAGAAAAACCTTGTGAGAAAACATCATAGCAATCTACAATATTTTAAAGGAAAAAAATTACGAAGTCAAATTTTTAAACAGCTCAATATTAAAAAAGTAAAATTAAAAAAAATAATTATGGAAAAAAAATAAAAAAGAAAAAGAAAAAGAAATGTAGCAATCCACAGTAACATGTGAGGAAAGTTACAGTACTTTCCCCACATATTTTAACTTTATGTACAATGATTTTTTTTCCTGAAACTATTGTTTTTAACTATATAGGATAAACGATAACAAACTTAAGTTCAATTAAATAGAAAAAAATCCCACCAAACTTGTATATCGAAACAACTTGGGTTATCCTAGCAAATAGATAAACCATTTTAACCCTGTAAAAAGGCAAAATGAAAAGAAATAAATTACAAAACTTAATTTTTAATTACATCAATATTAAAAAAATAAACAAAAAAAATTTAAAACTTTATTTAAAAAAAATGAAAAAAAAATGCGTTGTGGATTACAATTGCAATGGGTGTGGGTGAACAGTGAATTCCCCACACCCATTAGCTTTATGTATAATACCTCAAATTTGGTATGATTTTATCAAGACCTTATAAATATTAGATAGATGATTTGCATTATACCGTGGGTTGATCAAATTTTTTCTAATAAAAAAAAATCCAAACGATGATAACTCAAGTCAACTAAGAATAACTTAACTAACACATAACTTGAGAAATAAAATCAGGATAGCTCCGCAAAAATAAAAGTAAAAAAAATTCACATAGCTTGAGATCCAACAACTTAAAGTCAAATGATGAAATTGAAAAAAAAATCAATTTAAGAAAATATGTTGAAGAAAAAAAGAAGAGTTAACCCAGGTTAAATCGACTAACCCACCATACATGATAAGATATATAAAAAATTAATTTTAAAAAAAAGATAGACTGAAGTTAAATCAATTAAAAAACACCGAAACAAAACCCAAGTCAGTCCGGGTTCACTTAATTACCCCGAACTTGGGATAACCCAACCAAAAGAAAATTGAAAAAATCATAAAGCTCAATGACCAATATTTTAATACTGAAAGATAAAAGTGAAAAAAAATAAATTTTATAAAAAAGAATACATCAATAAAAAAACATAAGTCAACTTAAGTTAACTCGACTAACCTGTTATCTAAGATATGAGATCGAGATAACTCCATAAAAAATAAACAAATCAGGAAACTCAAGGTCAAATAATACAATATTTAATGATGAAATTAAAAAAATCAATTTAAAAAAAAGACCTAAAAATACAAAACTTAAACTAGGCTAGTATTCAAAACTAGTGATTCGGGTCATGGAACTGAGATTACCTTGTAAAAAGCATACACAAAAACATAACGAAGCAAATTTCCCAATCATTAAAACTAAAAAAACAAAACAAATAGCAATCACAACAATTACGACCAAAAATCATATAAAAATAAAATGAATGAAAATAATTAGGGACTAAATTAAGAAACAAAATAAATTAAGAAAAGGATAAAACATAGCAATTAAAATACTAAGAACCAAACTCAGATACAAAAATTAAATTAAAAAAATATTGAGGGATAAAATAAAAAAATCAAGAAAAGACTTTAAAAAATAGCAATAAAAAAATAAACATCAAATTGGATAAAAAAAATGAAATGAAATAAAATACCGAGGGATGAAATGGAAAACACAAACTTAAAAAATCATTAAAATAAACACAAATAACAATCAAATTAATGGGGATTAAAATTAAAATAAATACAAACTAGAGGAATCAATTGAATTTTAGAAGTTCAGGCAAGAATCCCGAGGTTAAGAGAGAGGAAAAAAATTCACTGCCACCGAACTGCCTTAAATATCACCACACACGTGATCTCATCAGCTGCGCTGTCATTGGATGCTTTGGAAGAAATGATGTTTGGTCATTTTTGGCCGACAAATGCCACCACTCGAGCTGCGCGAAAGGTGTGGGTGGCATTCATACTTTGACGCGTGCAACGCATGGCAACGCAAGGGCCAACAATTTTTTATAATTTTTTTTGTTAAAAGACTGATTTCCCCCTCGTTCAAATTGGGTATAACAAAAACACCATGAAAAAAATATGAAAAAGTCAATGACAATAGGTTAAATTTTTCATTTTATGCTTCTAAAGATAATTTAGTCTTTAAGCTGTTTAAAAAAATAAACAAAAAGTCAAAAAGCCCTTGCCTTTGATTATTTTTTTTTATTTCAAGGGTAAATTAGTAATTTTATTATGCAACAAAAATATGTAGAGATTGATTTACCCCTATTCAATTTGTTAATGCCAATTGAAACTTGTGAAAAGACCATTTCCCCCCAGCTTGCACTTCCTTGGCTTGCATTGTTGAGGACAAAAATGTCATTACGCTGTAGTATTACACAATGCTATAAGTCTTGCTCTATAGTGAATCACTAATGCCTTTTTATTTTTTTTATTTTTATAAATAATTATTTATTATCATTTCCACTTTTCAAACATGTCAATTTTTTTCACTAAAAAAAACTAATTGTGGTTGTTTTCCCTTTAAGCATTTTTATTTTAGTCACTATTTTATTTCTTAATCTCATCATTAAAAATTAAGTTAAATGACATTTTAGCACACCCTAAAGTAGAAAATTCTAAAACCTAAATCAAACACCAATAATATGTGATTGCCCTTAAAATCCATCTGTAAATACATCTTTTTATTTTTCCCTTTCAAAGCAAAAGAGTTTACTATTTAATCAAAGATTCTTGGAATTTTTTCCTTGACAAAAGAAGAAGAAGAGCATTCACATCCATGCTTTCTATTTTGTAGCTAAATTTTAGCTAAAACATTTAAAAAATCATTTTAGCTAGTTCTCTGAAAAATATTATAAGATTTATGCTTCTAAAATAGAGTTATGAATATTTTTTATTATTATTATTATAAACTTTATAACCCCATTACACAAACATTATTTCATTTTCAGATGTTTGTTGTGCCCAATCCCTCTTTCTTATTATAAATAACAACATAGTTTCAACAACAAATTCATCATTAACATTGTAAGGAAATACACTACATAAACTTTCTTTCAATAATTTCGATAACTTGTGATAGTTTGTAATTTTAACCTTTACAACTAGCAAGCATTTCCTAATAGAAATGTATTATAAAAAGCTAATTAGTTATTAAAATAAAAACTTACAAGTAAGTATTGAATCCTTCTGATTTAAATTCTTTTACAAGTTAACAATAAATAAACACAAATGTTACAAATAAGTATTTTCATCCCACCCCTTTCTCACAAGCACCTTGTATTTCTTTTATCTAATTTCACCTTCCACACGCTATTAACTACACTCCAAGTTCACACCAATATTAAAATCCAACCCAACCCACTTTAACAAACATAATTGTTTTTGTTACTAAGGTTAGAGCTAAGGTAAGAATACATCTGAGTTTGTGAGCATATGAATTTAGATGTAAAATATACTGGAGCTAAAACACATGTTTTAAATACCAATATTTGTTGTCTAAAGTTAGTATTTTAAAATAACACATTTTCTTAAACCCTTTTCTAACAAGTTAAACTCTCACATGTTCCTATGACAACAACACAAAGAATTTCAAGGATTGAAATAGCAATATTAATATACTGAAGTATTCAACTTCATTTTGAAGAGCTAAGAAGTTCATAATCAATGTACTTAATCTGACCTATTTGGCTAGAAAAGAAAAAATTGACAAGAACCAAACTCCAATCTCTTGTAATCTATTTTATTTTTTCTATTTTTAAACTGAAATCTCACTAAAGCCTAGCAGCCTTAACGTGTATAATAACAATATACCATGAATTCTAAACAAATCCCTTCATAAAATTCCCACCATAAAATGAAAAACTTATTACTTAAACTAATTAGAAATGCAATTAAGTAACAAAGTTAAATCACAAAAGAAGTGATAAGATTCTATTCAAAACATCAAAATCTCTGAAAAACAACCAAAACATACATAATAGTAAGAGCAATAAAAATAATCATAGTATTTAGTGACTTATTTAAAAAAAATTAATACAAGAAAAACTAGTTCAATAATAAGTATTGTCAAAATCAACAACCTAAGAATTAACAATTTTACCCTCAATACAAATCCCATTAATTAAAGTAGAAAAAACCATAGTATTGAGTTTAAAACCAAGCTTAATGATTTTCCCCAACACAAAGAACGCAAAATTAACACGGTGCATGCAAAAGAAACAATTTATTAGTCACCTAAAATGACATAAATCAAGTTATATCTATTGAAATCTAGTTTTTTTTTTTTGGAGAAAATAAAGCATAATCCTATAATATTTGATTATGAAAAAAGTTGATAAAGGCTCATTAAAATCAACAATACAAGGTAGCGGATACATATGATCCATGTAATTGAAGCACCATAAGACATCCTTAATATTTGTAAAATAATATCTCTCTTGGTACCTTTGTTTACAACCACCACCACCACAAAAGTATGAAGAAAGAAAATCATATCCATTGGGACTTGAAGACGTAATATTTCCCTTTAAAGCATAATAAATAATTGAAAATACCTCTCATCAAGATTTATATATCGACCAATCAAACCCTAACATCCAACATAATTGCCTAAACCAAGAGACTTAGACACCTCAATAAACTTTACCGGCCCTTATCAAGCTTTTCCATATAAACAACCATCATAACAACAATGACAACGCTTTGACAAACAAATGGAAACCAACTAAAAACCTCTATTTATATGAATATACTTATACGTAAAGATGTACTATACTAGTGGGTGTTGATTTATTGAATGCTAATTTGCTTATTTTCTTTGTTAAAGTTCCTTGGTTGTTGGCCTAACATGTTGGATAACTTTGTTCTGCTGGTACTTTTTATTGATTTCTAACTTGTTATCAACACTAACACTACCCTTAGTTTTCTCTATATAAGGTTGGTTTCCTTTTACCAGTTTCCTTATTATCTTATCGATAGCCTTGCCCAATTTTTTAGAGTTATCTTAAAAAATCTATTTTGTAATTTGTTAAGGATCCAAGACAATCTTTTAAATGGATAAAGATGTCATTGGTTGAGGAACCTTTTCCAATTTTTTACTAAGTTTTTTTTCTGATGGTTTTATATTCAAATGTCCAATCTATCACAATAATTCACACAAACAATCAGTGAAAAATCTCTCAAAAACCTTTTAGGAGAGAATAATTGCTATGTATTTGAGTGTTAGCTCTTTCTTTTATGTTTTAAGATGTTTCTGTATTGTCTGTAACTAATGTGGTTTTTTTTTCTATATAAAAAATATGAGGCATAACATTTTATTTATAAGAAAACTTAATAACCCTATAAAAAAATCATTTTTTCTCTGAATAATATCACATATATTATTTAAGGATAGTTTTAGAGATTTATTTAATTAAGTCCATACTTAACTTTTCTAGGTTTAGAATTGTAATCCCTTGTAGCAATTATATTCTAGTTCTTAATCTTTAAAACTTATTTACAATCAAGTCATACTTGATTAATCATCCAGTTTAATTTCTGACCAGTGATTTTTGTATGTGTGATCTATTAGGTTCTCTAATATGGTGGCCTGAATATAAATCACAATCCTAAATAAAATAGTATTAAATAACTTAAATATTTTAATTTATTATCTATTTAAAAAATTAATTGATTTACATTTAAAGATTAAGTAAACACATAAATTGTATTAACATTTATTAAACGATAAGGATTGAATTCATAAGGCATAAATGTAAAGTCAAATAAAACTTTAAAGGATTATATACCTTTCTATAGCTAGTTGATTAACTTTGAAGATTGAGCCATTACAGGTGGATGATGAACTTAGGCCTTATGATCACCTATAAAACAAGTCTCATAATGGACTTAGAGGACTCTTGATACTTAAGTTAGCACTAATATAGGTGGAATGAAAACTGTATAGTGATGTGTATGTGTTTGTAAGGAAGATGCTAGAGATGTTAATAAGAGAATGTGAACTCCCCTTTCTTTCTCTAGTGTGTTTGTGGGAGAATTGATGGGTTTAAAGCTTATTGTCCCATTACTTGGTGACTTATAGTTCTTTATATACCCATGGATTATATAAATTTTCTTGTTATGTAATCAAACATGATGATTACCCTTATTGCTATATTATCATTGTGTCCACTTTATCACTTTATAAAATGGGACATTCTAATGAGCAATTCTAGTTAATAAAGAATTACCTTAAGCATAAAATAAAGAGAATTAAGTCCTTAAATACCTAACCCAAGCCCCCAACATATGATGGTAAGATTAAACAAGCCTTTACTAAACCCACCAAGGTAGGAGTGCATTCAATTTTGATCCCACCCTTTTGATTGGCGGCCTGAAGTAGGAGGCCTATCATTATTAAGTTAGCTTTAATTTGGAAACTTACCACATCAATAAAAATACCTTGATCCTTCATTGAATGCATTTGTTGAAAGACTTATACAAGGAAATACTTTTTATTTTTTCATCTAGAACAATTGTTATAAGCTCTTCATTCAACAATCTTACATCATTCCCTAACATCTCTTTCCTCTATATAAGCTCAATAAAAAGAAAATATTATATTTGAATGGGAAGTTTTAGTCTCTCTTTCTCTAACTACGGTTTTCTAAAAACATTCCTGTATTACTTTATTTATAAACAAGTCATTTGGATTTGAAAGCATTATATCACTATATCATTCAAAATATAGATAAAGCAACTGATATTTTAATCATATTTTCTCATTTTAATTCATTTGTTTTTGTTAGGGCTGCAATTGGGCCTCTAGTTAATGTCTTTATAACTTGTGCATATTTATTCCATTTCATCCACCTTAAAAGGTATCTTCATTATTTTTAATGATTAATAAATTAAATTTTCATTCCTTATTTTTTATGCATATATAATTACTTTAGCAATTATAATATTCTATTGCAAACCTTCTCAAAATCAATGTTGGTTTTGAGAGGAGAACTCCATATAGGAGTAGGAAGGAGACATGCTCCTCCTAATTGTTTTTTTGATATTTATAATTATATAAATTATTCAATTATGTCCTTTAATTTTTTTTATATATTAGTTTCTCCTAAATTTTTATATAATATGATTTTTTAATAATAATAATAATAAGTGGTTTGCATAAGAGAAAAACATAATAAAACATTCTTTTTTATTTTGATAATACTAGTTAGTTGACACACGCTTCACCGTGGGTCGGATTAAAAGTTTTTTTAACAAAAATAAATAAATGTGCAGACGTTTCCAACATATTTTTTTAGAAAATCAAGCTAGGTTTTTTAACTTAAAAATTAATAAGGCTCAATAATATAATATCATCATAACAAATAATCAAATAGGTGGATCAAATACACATAAAAGTAGTCATTTTTTAGGACCGATAAGTTGTCATCATCACATAAAACAACAACTTTAGCTATAGAAAATAATGCAAGAGATATAATTCTTTTGGGATTTCTGAAAATAGCATTAACTTGAGATTCATTGAAATGTTGTTTGATAGGTGCCAAATTTTTTTATTAGCCAACTGCTGAGAAAATGAATAGGAAAAAGGATATCTCGCGTGGTCTCACTTAATATAGATTAGATCTCCTTTAGACCTTTGAAAATACTTGCTCAAATTTATATCGTAAGAGAAAATTGCCTTCTAGTTGTCATCATAGATGTCATTTAAAAAGTACTAGGATGAACAAAACCAATATCTTTGCTAGGAAATATAAATTTGTATAGCCAACATGAAAGAAAAGATGCTAAAAAAACTTCATCCTGAATATAAGAATGGACATTAAGCTCTTTGATAGAGTGAATAAGAGACTTGTCAATTGAGCACGATGGATAAATAATCCTTTTAGATTCAATACACTTACCATCTCAATTCATAAAGAAAAACACTTTGTATCTCGAGTAATCTCGGAACCAGAAATCTACCCAATCTTGAAGAGTCATTACATAATCACCATCAACAGTCTCGTATTCTTTATGAAATGCAATAAATAGATACTTGCAGCTCTTTAGAATAAAAAAACCTCCTTATCAACTTCATTAAGTTCATTAACAATATAGATGATTTCATCATAAAAAAGTACAAAAAATAGAAAGACCACTAGATGATTTCAATTCTAAAAGTGACACAGAATCCTTGCCATTTAAGGTAGTTAAAGTGCTAGTAGAAAGATTCCAATGGTTGTAAAAAGAAGATATAACATTTATTTATCAGTCATAACTAAAAATTGATGAAAAAAAAGTGTATTTAATATGTGCCCTCTCCAGGATCAGCTCATAATGTTTCAAAACATCTTTTATCCATTCTTTATAATTGAGAGTATACTCAAGTGCATCGGAGACTGGGAAGTAATTCTTGTAAGTAGCGTCAGCAGCACGTTTGTGGTAGTTTAGTAGCAGCAGATCAACTACAAAAACTGTTGAATGTGGAAAAGAAGGACTAAAGTTGTAAAACTTCCTAATGCGAACCACCAAGATCATAAAGTCCACAAGAAATCTTCAATGAATAAGAAGTTAAACACTTAAGTTAAACACTTAATGCTTTCAGAGGATCACTTCTTATCGAATGGACCAACGACATATTTGTATAAATAAAGACTTGTTCGACAATATCTGTCCTTAATCGATAAGAACCTTTTAGAAAAAGAAGAAGAATTCTTGAAGGTTACCATTTAAAAAAAAATACATATTTGAAAGAAAGGATAAATAGCAAGATTACAAGTCCAATGATGTTTATAAATCCTAAAAAAATGAGAACTCAGCCTAATCATTAGCCAAAGAAAAGTGGTGTTATAGCGTTAAAAGGATATTATGAATTGCCAACATCGATGATTCATCAAGAGTAGCAATCGTTGAGAATTGTTCTTCGAGTTCCATAACTATTGAGAAATAATTGTTCAAGCTCTACCATAGTTGAGAAAATGGCCTCTCAAACACCATTACTGTCGAGTAACGGTTCGCCAAAAACTGCATCTATTGAGAAACGAATTACACGCTAGGTCTCGTGAAAAAAAAGCAGGAACCATTGAGAAACTGTTATCATCAAACACCGTGAAAAACTTGAATCACAAAAGCAAGTGACGTGGAACTTCGAATCGAGACAATCAACCTATATGCAAGTTTCGAAAAAGTTTTATAAGAAATAAAATAAATATTTGGGAGTTAAAAAAAAAAGAAAGAAAAACTTCGCAGACCTCCCATCAGAGCCTTTGATAAAAAAGAAAAAGAAAAATCCCACCGCCTGCTCCAAACCTTTTTCTTAAAGCATTGAATGACCGGAGAATTATTGAATGAAAAGTGCAATAAATTGAATTAGCAAATGGCAAGAAGCATGGAAGCTGAGCAAAAAAAAAAAAAAAAGCCATGAGATTGGACTTACGTGGAGATAAATGCGTACGTTGTTGACAAAAACATTGTGCCCTTGTCCCTTCCTTTTATAGCAAAGCCTGTGAAATTTTGCCTATTTGAAAAAAAATATTTTTAGATTATTTCGAGGTGTTAAAGTTAAAAATAATTTTTAAATATTATAAAATATTATTTTAATATATTTTTAAATAAAAAATATTTTAAAAAAGGTTTTTTCCTATTTCAATTAAGCATATTTGCTCTCTGTCCCACGCCGGACGATTAAACTAATGAAGGATGGAGGCACGCAAACCAAGACAAGAGATAAAATAATTAATATTTTTTATCAGTCATAACTCATCGACCAAGGACACCGAAATTTTAAAAATAAATTGTCACAGTAACCACTCCCGTGAGAGAAAAAAAGTCTTCTTAGCGAGTCCAAATTATTGATTATATTCATGCTTCAGAAAAATATTTTTTTGGTCTCTTGAATCTATAATTTTTTCAATTGTATATCAAACTTTGATTCTATTATTTGATTTAATAAATTTTAATTAAAATTCATCCCTAAATTTTTAATTTTAGCTATTGTATTTTATATTCGCAATAAAATATTGTATTTAATGTGAAAATTTAATATGATCAAATCAAATTTTAATAATAAAAAAATATTTTCAAGACATACCCGTTTATTTTTAAGTATAAGAGAACTTGTCTCGAGGAAGCAACGATAGGAACAAAAACTTTTCTACTAATCAAATTTCACAATGTGTTGTTTTTATTCAATTTTACATGAAAAGATAAAATAAAATTAAAATAAATGACTTGAAAAATAAATGAGCCTTATATGTTTATTAGTCAATGAAAAATTGACACATGTGATGAGATATTTAAGGTATTTTATCATAAATATAATATTTTATAAATAAAGATCAACTAATAAAATAATATCGTATGACATTGAAAAATGACTCGAGAACCTCCACAAAGTTCTATAAATGAAGAGTCTCAACCTAGAAAAGAAAAAATTTGTATCTAAAAAGTAACTCAAGAACCTCTACAAACTTCTATAAATGGAGAGTCTCAACCTAGAAAAGAAAAAAAAATCTTGAAGATACAATTTTTTTTTTCAAGACAAGCTCTCAAGTCCTATTCACCTATACTTGAAGTCTACAAAAAACAAAACTTTTTTGAATTAAGCTTAAATGTTTTATAAGATTTCTTAAACAACATTTTAAAAATAAATTAAGGATACTCTTCAAAATATCAAATTATCAAATCTCGCTTTACAATCCACGCATAAATTCATGTTCTTATAAAATACAAATGTTAACTTGATTTTACAAATAAATTAAGTCACTATAAATTAAATTCAAGGAATGAATTAGAAAATTATTTTATTTTTTTATAAAAATATTTTAAATAAAAATTATAACTAGACATATATTTAATAAAATTATGTATTTATATATGTGTGCTTGTCAATTTTATATGCTTGAAATTATATTTCCAAAATTAGACAACAACTTCCCTCCTTGTTTTTAACTACTATTTTACCATATCAAAGGATTTGACTCAAGGTAGTCAATTTCGTTCTGTTTTATTTGAAATGGTTGAGACATTTCATATCAATTCAAAAAATAGAACAAAACAGAATAATTTTCATCTCATTTCAAATCTCGGTCAATTCCAAATTTTTCAGTTAAATTTTTGCCGAAATGTTCCGGTTTCGTTTTCTATATTCCGTTCCGGTCTTAAAAAGCCATTGAATCAAATTGAACCCGGTTCAATTTAATTAATTAAACCACCCAGGTATAAAAAGCTCTTTTTCATTACTATTTTCAATAACAATGATATTAATAATAATATTGAAAATTATTATTACTATTTTCATTAACAATGATATTAATTTTTTAAAATTAGATTTATCACTAATATATATGGTTTATATTCATGTTGTTTTTTCATGTTTATACTTTATAGAAATTTGAGTAAAAGAAGGGATACTTTAGATCTCATTAGTCTTGATGAAATCGACTTAGCTTTATATTTAAAATATTTATGTTAAAACATTTTACTTTCATAATATTTTGATATTTTGTTTAAGTTGAATTACTTTAAGTGAAAGATCTATTTAATCTTAACTATTTATAAATATTTTAAATTTTAAAACTATATTTGTTTGACATTGTGTTTGTATTGCATAATTTATAATTAATTTATTTTGAATTTGAATTATGTTTGTTATATATATATATATATATATATATATATGAACATTACAACCCCGAAATGACACGCTGAAATATTTTAAAACTGAAACATTTTATTCTAATTAAAAAAACAAAACACTTATTAAAATGAAATTGAAAACCTTAATATGAATATTTTGCAGCGAACTGGTTAGATGTGCAATTTCCTCCTCATCTTTTTTTTTTTCCCCTTCCTTTCTTATGGCAATAACCGGCTGAATATTTAGAAAAAGGCAAATAAAAAATTAGAAGGATCGATCAATTACCTTAAATACTCTACTTGAAATTTGACAATTTATTTCATTTTCATCTTTTTATGTTAATCAGAAAATTAATCTATTGGAGAATATGGTTATAATTTTTTAAATATTTTTTATTCAAAAATGTATTAAAATAATATTTTTTTATTTTTTAAAAATCATTTTTGACATTACATCAAAATAATCTAAAAACACTAAAAAAATATTAATTTAAAGAAAAAAATAAAAAACTTTCAAATTTTTTTAAAAACATTTTTGAAACATAAAAATAAAAAGTATATTAACTTATAATTTCTTCAAATATTTTTTATTTTTAATTAGAGAAATTGCACTGTCGATACAATTTTTTTGTGAAGGTTTCTTTCCAAATAATATTGTATCTGATAAATTAAAATATTGTTTATATTTAATTTATAAAAATGGAACATTGAAATGTTATGAAATCAAAATTTATTGTTTTAATAAGAAAAATATAACCCCACCGGAACGAATTGATAACCCGACAAAAACAAACACGAGGGGAGGAGTCTGCTTTGGTCTGGTTTGTGTGGTTCATTGGTTTCCACGACTCCCACATTTTCATATCCTACATAACCCCGACCACTCTCACTTCATTCCAGAAACCTCCTTAAAACCCATCTCTCCAACATCTCTAATGGCGTCTGTGTCTAGATTGGTTCTCCAAGATTGCAACTTACTGCCATGTCAAGCTATCTACAAGCCAAGCTCCTGTTTCCCTTCCAGGAGGCTGAATACTCATCTGGGTATGCTTCATTACATTCGTTGCTTCTTTTTTTTTTGCCCTCATTAGCTACAAGTTTTTGGGTACTAAGGATTGTTTGCTTTGTTTTTGGGTACATGAGTTTGCTGTGTTTATCCAATTCCAAACATGTATATGTGCTTTTACCAACAAATCTGTTGTAAATATGAATAATAAGATACAAGAGCTGGGATTACTGTACCCGGGAATGGAAGAATTCGGACAACTCAAAACAAGCCGAGGAGTCCAACTGTGGCTCTCACAGCCCTTGCACCTTCTTCAATCATTCACTCTTCAAGGTATCTTTTGTAACGGAGTGCTTCATCACTTGGTGTTATTGTGGATTCATATATTCAACAATTTGATCCTATAGTAGAAGCACTAGTGGCTGATGACTAATGTATGAGGGTCATACTTGTAACAGTTCCCTTAGTTACTTCTAGAAATATAGGTGTCATGCTGTTAAATATTCTACACAAGTAGATAAAAGAATAGTTATCTATTCTAAATGGAAGTGATTGTAATTTGAAAACTAGCTCCAAGCTGTCGCAATATTGTTGTCGTTTTCTATTGATGTACTGTTCATTTCAATTACATTTAAGATTTACCTTTGCTGTTGGCAAACCTCCTGGCTGTCTCTGCGCGCCCCTACCTCCAATCTCCTCATAAAAGTAGTACTTAAAGTACTGTTCATTTGAAGTACATTGATGATTTTCCCTTGCTATAATTGTGTGAAATGCTGATCTGCTTCTGTTTCTTACCAATTGGATGACCTGAATTTCAGATGAAAATGAATGAGTCAAGCAATTATTTCAGACTACTTGGTTCAATATAATGGAAAATAAAGTGACTCTTTAGGCCGTGAACGTTTGCTTGTATATTTTCATTATATGATATAACATGTTGGCTGCTTCATATAGGAACCCCCAAGTTTTGTGTAGGGCTGCTGCAAATGCACCTGGTGATGTTCCTGACAGCAGCACACATGGTGGGATGAGCCAGTATGAAAGGATAATCGAAACTCTAACTACTCTTTTCCCTGTGTGGGTGTGTGTTACATGTCATTAAATTTAAGACCCTTTTTTTTAATTGGATATAACAGAGAAAACATGATTTTTCAGTTTTAAATGCTAATCTCTTAAACACTGGTTTTTCATACTAAAATTATAATTGTGTGAACAGGTTGTTTTGGGCACCATCCTTGGTATTTACAAGCCAGCTGCGGTAACAGAGAAGTCCTCTTCTGCTATTTTGAAGAAGACGATTGATTGTAACTTAACCAACTGAATGTTGCTGCCTTCCTGCAGGTTACATGGTTGGAGACAGACCTCTTTACCCTTGGCCTCGGCTTCCTCATGCTTTCAATGGGACTGACTCTGACATTTGAAGATTTTAGACGATGTTTAAGAAATCCTTGGACTGTAAGAGACAACTCATTCTTATCATCTTACAAGGGGAAGAAGAATTAACGGTGATCCATTTCTTTTCAGTTTCATGCTTAAATTATATGTTTAATTGTTTCAGGTTGGTGTAGGGTTTCTTGCTCAGTACTTGATCAAACCTCTGCTAGGCTTTGTGATTGCAACGGTATTGCTTCAACATTTTCTTAGCTTTTGAGATCTTCTTTGATTTTGGGTGTTTTTTCTCTTTTGTTCTTGAATTTATCTTCGGCATAAATAATTGTTTGTTGAAAATAGTGTAATATTTAGTCAACCATATAACTATAATATTCAGATACTCCACTTAACTCATCAAGGACATATGCCCTCTAACCTAGATGCTTTTTGGGGACTCTAAAGTGGTTAGAAATTGTTACATGGATCAGTATTGTCTGAATTCTTTGATTAGTGAAGTCATTGTTTATTCATATTCTTTCCATTTCTTATCCAGTCAAGATTTGCTGATCATGATAGATAGAATGACAGTTTGCACTTTCTTTTTGACTGCTTAAATTTTGTTCTCTTGAAGTAAATCCAAGGTTCTTACATAGTCATTTTCTGTGGAAGGCATACCAAGCTCATGCATATATTGTGCTTCAACTTTATGTAGAGGGTTCTTTTCACATATACCGTGCTTTGGCTTTAGGCAGAGGATTCTTTTCACTAAAGGGTGGAGTGGTACAAGAAAATGTTAGCTGTAATATCGTGATTGATTGATATACAATTACTTGATTTAGAGAGCTTGATCTAAGAAGATTGACTGATATGTAATTACTTGATTTAGAAAGCGTGATCCACAAAATTGATTGATAGGCAATTGTAATTATGGTCAAGGAGTGATTGTAGGATGTAATTATGTTGATACTTCACTATTTAAAGAGAAGAGAGGCATTCAAATTATTTTGACACGATATCAGAACCAAAATTCTAAATTTTGTGCTTAATTCTTTGGGTTAGTATTTCTTTGGGTTGAGTTGTGAGATATTTTTCTTGCGTTTCTCTTTTGATATTTTCTTGGTTTGGGGTTATAGGTAATTTCTAGGTGTAGAGAGATTCTTTTGACACCAAGGTCTATTTTTTCCACTAGTTTTATTCTTTTCTTCTGATTTATCATGAAAGTAATTATTCCACTTGGAAGTTTCAATTCAAGATGTTTGTGAAGTGCAAAGAATTATTGGGCCACTCAGATGGTCATCTAAAGCTCTCATTGATCCCTAGGAGATTGATTCTTGGAAGAGCAATGATGCTTGTATTATCTCTTGGTTACTGAGTTTTATTAAATCATATATGGTGAATATCTTCGATCATTCATTGCTGCTATGGAAATGTGGACTTATCTTTGGAGCATTTATTCTAAAAATAATGTTGCCTGAAAGTTTCATTTGGAGTTAAAAATTAGCAAACTATTGCCAAGGTAATCTTTCTATTGAAAAATTCTATTCTAGATTTCTTAACTTATGGAGTGAATATACTTGGATAATTCATTCTATCATTCCAAATGAGGCCTTAAAGGCACTACAAGTTGTTCATCTTGAGAGTCAAAGAGATGAGTTTCTAATGAAACCAAGACCATAATTTGAGATTGCACGTGCTAGTTTAATCAACTGAAATCCTGTTCCATCTTTGGAGATTTGTTGGGAGGAATTATTACATGAATAACAACACCTAGTCACTCAGCATGGCCTTAATTCAAAAACCATGACGTATGAGATGTTAATGTGGCATATGCTGTTCAAAGTAAAGGAAGATTCAGGTCACATACTTAATGCTACCATTGCAAAGAGTTTGGGCATATTGCAAAACATTGCAACAAGAAAATTTTCAATTATTGCAAAAAGGAGGGGCACATCATTAAAGATTGTCGATTGCAACCTCAAAACTGACATGCTCTAGTCCCTTATAATGCTATCCAATCTAATTTTGCAGCTGCCTCTTTGGTTCATTCTCTAGATCAACAATCTATAAGCAGTTCCTCATCTACTCTCACACCCAACCCAAAATGGTCCAATAGATGGTTGTTTCTACCTTATCTGACTTTGACATACAAGGTAAAGAGAATCTATTTACTTCTTTGTTGGTTGACTATGCAATGTGTAATCATATGACTAGTAGTCTTGTTATTTCACATGCTCAGTATAAGTATTTTGTAATGTTTATTGATGATTATTGTCACACCGTGACGAATGTGATGGAAGCCAAGGGTGGTTACTGCCACAGTCACTACATTGCTACTGCTACTATCTCTGCTTTGGAAGGCTGCCATTGTTGAAGTTTAATTGGTTTTGCTTCCAAAATCCTTGTATAATGGTACCTCCATTCCTTTTGTTTCTTCCACAAGCTTTCTGGGCAACCTCGAGAATCCTTCTTTGCAAAAAAACCTTGAGCCTTGGTTTGCTGCCACCACCAAGATACAACCATGGTATCTTTTCTTCTTTCTTTTATTTCTTCCTCTCCTTGCTTCCTTTACCTCATTTTTCTTTTCTTTCCTCTCTTATTTTTATTTTACTGTTGCTGCCCTCCAAAGGCTGGGGTTGAGGTGCTTTTTGTAGAGGCCTGGGAAGGCTCTTGAACTCTTCATCATGGCCCTTGATTCATCATCAATCCATCCCAGCCATTGAAACACATTCAGCCAAGGTCTGATGGTAATGCTAGTTTTGCGGGAGCCCTTGAGTTGGCTTGGCAGACTCTCTAGAGCAAAGGACGAACTGAAACAAAGATGAGGATACTTTCTTGCATCAAAACAGTAAGAGAAGCGTGCCCTTTGTCTCCATTGAGAACAAACTAAAGAAGAAAGAAGATGCCAAAGATCCACCCTCAAGCTGGTTGTTTTACCATTTAGAGAATAAGGGTGTTAAACGACGTGTCATGCAACCTTTTCATTGAATTAGGTTTTGGCTTTAAAGGAAATGACATTGTTTATGGCTTATACAACCTCTTTAGTGAAACTCACCGTTTCACTAACTTTTTTTCCTTATTGATTTTCAATTTGATCCTTGAAGTTTTGATCTCGCTATTCTTGGCCAACTTCAACTAATTTTCAAAGATTCTTTTCAATCAAACTCTTGATGACATTCAAGAGTCCTTCAATATTAGCGCCTTTTATACTTTCAGTTTTTGGATTTTCAATTGTGCAATTTTGGCTAAATTGATGCTAAATCTAAATTTTTATTCAATTAAGTCCTTTAATTCTTTTATTTTTGGTCAAATTAATTTAAAATCTCAATTTTTCTCTTCAATTACACACCTAATTGAATCAATTGGAATTTCAAGCTTTTCCATCTCTTTCATTTCAGTCTTGACTTTCAAATTTAACCATTTTTGCCTTTAATTCCAATTTTTTCTCCTCATTTAGGCCCCCAATTGAATGAATTGTACTTCCAAACTTTGTCATCTTTTCCATTTTGATCACTGGTCTTTCAATTCTTCCAATTATGATCAATTTCATCCAGTTTTTCTAATTTTCTTCAATCAAACCCCAAATTGCATACCCACATAATTATTAACTATAGGTTAAATTCTTGCCTGATTGCAACCTGCAACTCTTAATATTGTTACTGTACCTAAGTCTTACTCTTAAGCTTCCATTCAAGCATGTTGGAAACAAGCATGCAAAAAGAGTTTCAATCTCTTCAAGATAATCACATCTGGGATATAGTTCCGTGTCCTATTGGCGTTAAACTTCTTTGTTGCAAATGGGTTTATACCATAAAGCTATAGCTTGATGGTTCTATTGCAAGATTTAAAGTTTGTCTGCTAGCTCTTCGAAATTGAAAAGAGTATGGGCTTGATTATGAGGAGATGTTTGCAATTGTGGCCAAGATGACTACTCTTCACAATGTTATGACTATTGCTGCCTTGAAGCGGTCAACTCAACATATGGATATGGTGAATGCAGTTTTGCATGGAGACCTCAAACAAGAAATATATGATTCCTTTTCCTGGCATATTGCTCACTCCTCTTCTGAGGTTTGTTGTTTAAAACAAACGGTCTATATATGGATTGAAGTAGGCACCATGTGCCTGGTTTGAGAAGTTTTGTTCTACACTTATTGATTTTAATTTTATTTATAGTCAGTTTGACTCTCTTTCTCCGAATGACTGCTACTAGGAATGTTGTACTTTTTATATATGTTGATGATATTGTTATTACAGTGTCTGATTCTTAGTTGATTGAACAACTATAGGCGCAACTTAATACTTCATTTCATATGAAAGATCTTAGTATTTTCTTGGTCTTGAGGTTCATCGTTGTACGACTATCACACTTTTGTACCAGCACAAGTATACTCAAGAGCTTCTCATCTTAGTAGGTCTTTAGTCCAGTAACTTGGTCCTTGCACCAATTGAGATCAACTTGAAGCTATAATAAGATGATGACAAGTTATTAATTGATCCCTTGTTGTATTGGTTGCTGGTAGGGAGTTTAAGTTATTTGACAATCACTCGGCCAAATATTTCTTTAGCTATACAACAAGTTAGTTTATACAGGCTCCTCGCTATTCTCACTTGGCCATTGTATGACATATCTCAAGGGTACTTTTGGTCATGGGTTACTCTTTCCTATCGGGACTTCTTTACAATTGATTGTTTTCAGTGATGCGGATTGGGCTGGTTATCCTGATACTCGTCGTTTAGTTACTGGTTGGTTCATGTTTCTTGGTGATGCTCTTATTTCTTGGAAGAGTAAGAAGCATGATCGAGTTTCTAAATCCTCAATCAAGTCTGAATATCGTGTCATGTCATCTGTTTGCTCTGAGATTGTTTGGCTTTGAGGTCTGTTAGATGAACTATGTATTCCTCAACTTACTACTACTTCTTTTTCTTTTTATGCTGATAACACCAGTGCTATTTAATTTGCTACTAATCTGGTCTTTCAGGAGTGAATCAAGCACATTAAAGTAGAATGTTATTTTATTCATGAAACACTTGAACGGCATGTGATTACTCTTCTTTACATTTCCATTTAGTTCTAACTGATGTGTTTACCATGGCTCTATTTCGTCATCGACATCAATTCATGGTTAACAAAGTGATGCTTCATCAATTTGAGGGGGATGTTAGTTGTAATACTTTGATTGATTGTTATGCAATTAATTTGATTTAGGGAGCTTGATCTAGAGAGATTGATTAATAGGCAATTGTAATTATGGTCTAGGAGTGATTTTAGAAAGTAATTATGCTGATACCTCAGTATTTAAAAAGAAGAGATCCTTCATTGAGAGGCATTCAGACCATTTTGACATTGAATATAAAACCATTTTTTATTAAAACAAAGGTTGATGATAACTTCTATTGTCAGTATTATTGTCTTTTGTTCAGGATGCTTATGTGAAACTGCCATATACAACCTTTTGAATTGTATTACATCGAAACAATTAGCTGACATTATTATGCATTTTTTAAATTATAATTGTTGACAACTATCTATGTGTATTTCAGACTTTGAAATTGTCAGCACCTCTTGCAACTGGTCTTATTTTGGTCTCTTGTTGCCCTGGAGGTCAGGCATCCAATGTTGCAACCTATATATCGAAGGGGAATGTTGCACTATCAGTTCTTATGACAACGTAAGAGCGATTTGTGTTCATCGCTGCAGTTATGTTGGGTTGAACAACTCTGGCATTGTTTTCAATCAATTATGATTTGTCTTACATGCTGTGTGCTATTTGTTATTTTATGTCAAAGTTTGTATTCTCGACATATGGGGTAAGACTCATGTTAGCAGTTCACTTTCATTTCTTCTGTTAACACCCTAAATCCTCCAACGGTGAGATATTCTATTGTAGTTGGATTTGACAAAGAATCAAATTTATGGCACATTTCACAATAATGGCAAATGTTCTTATTGAGGCTTCTCAAATTATTTTCATCGTGGTAACTATAATCAAGAATGTAATAGGTTGAGCTCTATTATCACGAGAGAGAATTTGGGTCTAAGTGATAGATGACTGTCTATCACTTATTCACTGGTCCTGCTTCTATATATTGATTCCTTTGAAATCATACTCAAGCAAGCAAATAACAAAATGAAGTGTTCTTTTAGATGACAAATGCCAAGGTTGAAGAAGTAATTCTCTCTCCTTGCAATTTTATGCTTCAATGTACACTTTATGGATTGCTCATTTTGCACATCACCCACATCACAGATATTACTATATTCTTTGACCATAATTTATATCTCTTTGCATGATTTAACAGGTGCGTGGGTGGCATAATTTCCATTTGCCTTTTTAAAATGAGTGACTGCAGCTTATAATGACGTATAATAACTTAAAGGCTGAACTTAGAATACTCGTTAAAAGTTGAATTCCATTGCTACTCTTGTTTCCTAATTTTCGGTGGAATTTCTCAGATGTTCAACTATTGGAGCCATTATCATGACACCTCTCCTTACTAAGCTTCTTGCTGGCCAGCTTGTTCCAGTTGATGCTGTAGTAAGTTTGACAGTCTTGAAAATTGCCTGCCTTGATGTACCGTAAGCTTGTGCAAATGATACATCCATAGGGATTGTAGATCCATGAGCATGCATTGAGTGCTTATATTCTTAAGGATCATAGTTTCACATGCATTGACAAAATGTGGTGAAATATTCAATCAACAGATTTACATCAACATAAATGTGAGAAATAATTGTGTAGAACCAGCCAAAAAATAACTTGGGCTATCTAGTGAATTACTAGGAAGGTTTGAAAAATGTTTTGGCATTAACCACATAAGGAACTTTCATGTTTGGCCTATCAACTTACAATGATAACCTTCATTTTCTGCAATTTTTCAGGGCCTGGCTATCAGCACTTTTCAGGTTGTTTTGGTGCCAACTATTGTTGGAGGTAACTTGAAGGTTTTAAAACTTTTTATGAATTGGAGTTGGCTGGACTAAAGTTTGACATTTCTCTAGTGGCTTGCCACAGAAGGATTTGCATATAGACATAATGAAGTAACCTAAAGTCCTTATTCATGTGACAGTTCTTTCAAATGAATTCTTCCCTACATTCACTTCAAAAATAGTCACATTTACACCTTTGGTTGGGGTTATTCTCACAACCCTACTATGTGCAAGCCCTGTAAGTTCCCAAATTATTTACTGAATCTTTGGCATTCTGTTAAATCTACCAAGATTGTGGCAATTTTTGCTTTTATTAAATAAATCAAATGATAATATTTTACTGTTTCTTAGATTGGTCAAGTATCAGATGTCTTGAAAACCCAAGGAGGACAACTGATAATGCCAGTGGCTCTCCTACATGTCGCTGCATTTGCTCTTGGTTACTGGCTGTCAAGAATGTCATTTGGTGAATCCACCTCTCGTACCATATCCATAGAATGCGGGATGCAGGTAAATATGAAAAATATGAGTATCCTTGTGTTGTCTTCATGATAGCCATTATCATATAGTATTTGACTGCATGTGATGCTTACAATTTAAAGCTCGAGTTAAAAAGTAATCAAAACATTTGAAAATTAAATATAGGCTACAAGCTCTGTACTACTTTCAACTCCTTACTTTGCTAGATGGTCTCGAGTGTAGAAAACTGACAGCTCTAAAAGCTCTGCTTAGGATCGTGATTGAAATCAAGATGGACCTATATTTCCAAGTGCCAAAAGCACCAATCTGAATCTTAGCAATAGCATTTGAAGAGTCTAATTCAATATGAGGTTCAAGTTTGCACACATAGACCCACTAGAACTAACCTATAAAGCTTTTAGGATTTCATGGAGCTCTGCCTCTACCTCTCTGGAGTCCATAACACCAACCAAACAAGAGAAAATACATAAGAAATCACCACTGTTGTTTCTAAGAGAACTTATACCTGCTGGCTGTGGCTTTTATTATCACAAAAGGGGCCATCTCATTTTCCAATGTTGAAGTAGCTGCCAACGTCAATGAGTAACTAGTAAAGAGATGGGCAACCACATCTTAGTCATCATAGATTTAGCACTGTTTCACTTTGATACTTATTGTTTAAATTATTTCCCTGTGACCCATATGGTTTTCAATAGATTCCAATTAGACTCCTTGAATAGACAACTGAAGTTGAGGGACGTCCTCCTTTTTCCAAATTTGCTTTCTCTCTTTTATGTACTTTCTTTCTCATTTATCTGCAAAATTTTGCAGAATCTGTACGAAATATGATTTCCCATAAAATTCTTAAAAACCAGAACAAAACAGATTATTTGAAAAGGGCTTGTTAAATAACTGCTAACATATAGAAATTTTAAATGGAAGGAACTTGAAATGGAACGTGTTTAAATTTAAAATGAACAAAAATGTAGTTTTGTAATTTTTAAGAGATTAATTTGTCTTCATATCACTTGCTGTTTATTTATTATGTTTGAATGAATATTCAACATGTTTATGTCATGGCATGAGTGATGATTGATAAATCAGGTTGTCGAAGATTTCATACTTTAATTGTTTGATTAGTTTTGTTTTTGATGAGTGACATGTAGGCATAACACAAGACTCATTGAATTTTTTTTATATTTTATTTTTTGTATTACAAATGTATTTCGAGTATCTTCTCAATCAGAAATGTTTGGATTATTAATATCAATGATTAATGATTATCATTTCATTGTTTTAATAATATATGCAAATATCTTAATTATGATAGAAATGATGGAAGAAAAACACACACACTAGTCTAGTTAAAAATAAAATGAAGAAATGTATGATTTGTTATTATCTAATTAAGACATGTGAACACCAAGCAACGTGTGGATACCATGCCAGTTTAAACTATAGACATGTTCATTGTCACAACATAACAGGGAGCTTCTAATATCTCTAGGTCTGTATTGGCTTGCTAGCTGATTTAGTTTTTTCAATTTGTAATCAATTTTTTCCCATGCATGTGCAGAGCTCCGCGCTTGGCTTTTTGCTTGCCCAGAAACATTTCACGAACCCCCTGGTGGCTGTACCCTCAGCTGTTAGTGTTGTTTGCATGGCGGTAAGACTTTTACTTGAACATCTCGGAGTTCTGGATTCCCAGCTTTATTTTTCACTGCAATTCATTTGTTGGGAAAGAACACCTTTAACTTCGATGCAAATAGCTTGGAATTGAGCCGTTGTCGTTACTGTTGTTTCGCTTGTCTCATTTCTTGCCCCAATCTGCCTTGTAGCTTGGTGGGAGTGCTTTGGCAGTATTTTGGAGGAACAGGCCAATTCCTGTTGATGACAAAGATGACTTCAAGGAATGACAGGTACTGGGCCTGTCGGGTACTGATTGCTTGCCCTCTGACATCGATTTGGAGCTGATGTTGTAACATGTTTTTAAAAAATTTTCAAAATTTTTTATTGTTTTTTTTGGATGATTTTAATGTGTTATGTTAAAAATAAATTTTAAAAAATAAAAAAATATTACCCCTGCTGTCTTCCTTCTTTTATTTTCCTGTTCTTCTCATCTTAGTAAATTAGGTTAAAGCTCTTCCTTTCCCAGAATTCGTTCTCTAAGTGAGATTCAATTTCATGAACACCGGTCTGATCCATATGAGATCACCAGCTAAGCTGGCTAGTAGCCTAGCACTCACGAAAAGGTCACCCTTCATTGAGTTTAATCATACGCTTGTAAACTTAAATAGCTCGTTAACTCACGGATTGAGTTGATGAAATCAAAATTCTAATATTGACATTTTGCTACGCTCATAAAAATGTATGTTACTATTTTGATTTCACTGTAATTTGTTTTTTTGACAGTTAAACATGGTTATTCTTTTCATCATGAGTTTATATAGATGAGGGTTGATTTTTAAAATAGTGTTGTTTTAATATTAAAAAATATATTAAATAATTTAATTTTAATAATTAGATTTAATAATACTAGAAGATAGCTTTTGAGAGGCATGATGATTTTAAGAGATTTTTTTTTAATATGAGAAAAAAAATATCCAGGTATTGTTAATGTTTTTTATAGTAGAAAAGGTATTTAAAATCGTGTAGAAATTGGCATGATATGACTCAGTCAACTTGACAAGTTTAAAGACAGCTTGGATAACTAGTAAAAATATAGTTTGACTTAAATAAATATTCAAGATGAGATTTTTTTTTATTAATATTGAGATGAAAATATTTTGGATCAATTTGAATCAATCAAAATTAACATATCAATCTGCATATTGGATCATGTAATTATAATAACCTCATAGAAAGTATATCAAAATGAATTATGAAACTTAATTTTTAATAAACTCAATGTTGAAGGATGAAATTGAAAAAAAAAAAAAAACAATTTGAGTCAAGTTGTCAAACCTGTAATTAGGATTATGAAATTATAACCTTATAAAAAATAAATTAAAAAAAATTAAGAAACTCAATCTCAATAAATCTAATATTAAAGGATAACCTAATATTAAAGGATATAATTGAAATAAAAAAAACATAGATTAAAGAAAAACCAAAGAAAGAAAGAAATATATTATTCCAATGAATAATATTTAATGAGGAAGGATACAATAAAATCCCCTTCTCAAACCAAAGAAAGAAAGAAATATATTATTCCAATGAATAATATTTAATGAGGAAGGATACAATAAAATCCCCTTCTCTTTTAGTCTTTCTTGTTAATATACATAGTAATAAATAACTCTTTTAGCTAACACCCGAGTAGATGATATTGCATTTTCTATTCATCATTTTGTTTTGGTTGAATATAAATTATAAAAACATATTTAGAATGAGATAATTATTATAAAATCTAATTTTATACTTATAAAATATAGTATATTAACGAGGAATATTTGAGAATCGTAATAATAAGGATAATAGTGATTTGGATAAGATAATATGGAAATAAGATTGTATTACATTGTAAGAAAACATAATAAATTATAAAAGACCAAGAAAATAAGTATGTTGAATTTTGTAGGAAGATTCAATGGTTGGTTCTGAAGTTTTTTTTTTTCAACATTGTTGATAGCATAGTTTGCAATGTTTTTTTTAACATTTCAGTATTTTTTTCTTTAATTTTATTATAATTTTAATATATATTTTATAAGTTTACATTTTATTGATAGACTTCTTACATAAGTACATGCTCCATAGAGTGGTTTTTTATGTTATAATTTTGTTTTATTGTAGTTTAATAATTGAATATTTGTTTCCATTGTGTTATATTTTTTTTAGGTTTAATAGGTGATGAGTTTTTATATGATCAATAATTTTTTCATCATTATTATAACTAATGACACTTTAACTAATATAACCATTACTATTATTATTATCACTAATTAACAACTATTGTGACAACTTTTACATTTAGTACCTTTATAACTTTGTTACCAATATTTATATATTTGTCCAAAAAAAAGCTTTAATTAAAATACATTTTATATAAGGATTCATCAAAAAAAGATGGTCAACCCCTATATATAATTTTATTTATTCATCTTTCTTTCTGGTATTTACTTGTTTTTTAACAACTTTATTTACTTGCTTTTATTATTTTTAAGCAGCTTTATTTTTTCTACAATTTCCCTCTCTTCTTCTTCTACACTTGTTTTCTTTCAATCATAGTGTTAGACAAAACAAATAACATTTTCTTAATGTTTGATTTCTAGTATCTCCATACTTCACTTGATTTTACAAGCCTGCTACCTACCTTCTCTAAAGATTATGTTCTTAGTTATAGTTTCTTTTTATTGAAAGTAAGGAACAAAGAATATGTAGCACAATTGACCCATAAACATTTGAACCAGCATAAACAAATTGGAGTGCTTGGTGGGACATATTCAATTTTTGTTCAATTAACCAACAAAAATATTACCAAAGAAAAATACATTTAAACTTGTTGCTGCTACACTTGATGAACAATTATTACAAACAATAACAATGGGCCAGTTTCTTAGCTGGGAAGAACTTAATATTGCTTCATCACCATAGATTCCTATGATCAACCAGTGTTAGATATGATATGAGAAGTATCTTTATCTTATAACTCACATTTAAAACATAGAATTGTATCTATACATATTCTCATGTAGTCACTCATGTTTTCACCTCTTTTAACCACATCACCACCACCAACTATAGACAGGCATGTACATGTATTTATGCTTCAAACATAGCTATACACATATCTCTTTTACATATCAGATGCCATTATAAGGTAGTCACTACTAATTGTGACAAGTACCAGTTAGTCAATTATGGCTACTAGTAAATGAACTTTCTATCATCTCTTAAACCTGTCTAATGTTGATATAAATGTCATCTAGATAGAGATGGAGAACACAACAAACATGACATGCCATAATAATATAGTGGTAGTCAATAAAACTATGCGATCTATGTCAAATCAATTGAATCACATCTAAAATGAATTGCGACAAAGCATGTCTGGAGTTATGTGAGTCTATATACTTGAGAGGCAAGTCCCAGTGATTTCTATAGAAATAAAAACTCTAGTAAGGATGCTTGAAACTATGATGCCTCATGTAATGTGATATATACCAATGTATCAGACATAACAATAATAATAATACCCTAACCTGGGCATAATAGTCCTTCACACGTTGATTGCCTTGTAGAAATATAGGCAACCACATACAAATTATATAGCCCCAATCCTTATTTTTTATTTAACAAATTGTTACTAGGTAGCTTAATACCCTATAGACTGTTTTACAATAAAAGAGTCGCAATCTCCTTGCACAATAACCACCTTTTGCTAGTCAACAAGAAAAGGGAATGGCATATATGATTGAACTAGCCAAGCACCTAAAGAAGACGTGGTTAAAAATTAGATGAACAATAAGACCTACATATAAGCGTTGATATATAAAATGTGTTGACAGATTGCACCTAATTCTTAAAGGAATAAATATTGTAGATATCAAACAATTCTCCAAAGAGGACAACCAATCTATGAGGTAACACATCACTAGGTTTAAGACCATTGTTACAATGATGTAGTGAACCCCTTCGTAAAACTAAGATTGTTCGGTTTATCACTAACCAAAACAACTTTTTCACTAGTTCTCTACGTTGTCACCTAACTTCATCAATAATTAGAATGAGCACTTCTATATAACAAAATTAGAAGTAACATTGCCTGATTTGCCCAAGATTGTTCAAGACCTAGGAGAGTCAATTAAGAGTTATGACCTTCAATTTATGATATTCAAAACTAAGTGCGCTGTATCTATAATAAAGCAGAAGTGTATTAAAATCAATCTAAAAAGAATAGTGGAACACAAGGAAACAATTCCTAGATATTAGATGTTTAGACATCTACATCCTAATAGTTGATAATGCTCATTAAGAAAAGATATTGGTAAAATAAAAAAAAAACCATTAAAAAAGCATACTTTGTTTGCTATTTAAATAAAGTCTCAAACACTCATTCAATGACTAACTCAAACTCTAATAAAGAGTTAGAAGAAGTCTAGTAATAACTTGTATCAGTTATAAATTTAAAGAAGGAAGAATGTTTGAAATTGATGTATTAAGAAAGTTTAAATAGGCTAATAAACTTGGTAGAAAAAATATGAAAGATATCAAAATGGTTGAAGAAAACAAAGAACACTCTTATGAAATCAAAATAGTTAAGGAAATCTTTAACCAATTGATATGTTAAAGGGAAAATTAAGCTCCTTAACAATCATTCCATCCCCACTGCTAACATGATTAATAGGAAAAAATTATTATAAGTTACATAATTTATAAGGACATGACACTAACAATTATGTTCTCTTCATGAACCAGATTCACAAGGCATTATAAATGGGTCATATCCTCTTTCTATAAAAAGGATGAAAGTGGATAATGATTTGTACCCTATGGTAACAACTACAATGATTATCTATAATTTATAAAGACTCTTTTATGATGGTGAATTATAAAAAGTAATATCTGATCAACCATGATAAATGTTAGAATCCGTCACGAATACTAGGAATAGAAAAAGATACATATACTATTATAAATCCTAAGGGGTGAATAAAATTATGAGGCAATGCTGATTCAATAATAACTTAGTGGCATTCTAAAATATTTAGGCCTGAAAGACAAGATTACAATGATAAGTGTAAACACCAACCACAACATAAATTATCCAAACCAAATAATAAGGAGGATAAGGATCTTATCATCAACCATCAATATCTTTTAGATTTAGAATGGAGATGAAACAAATATAGTTGTCCAAAACTCAGTCTAGAAGAATGTAACACCTAAACACCTTAGTAAGAGGAGATGATGCACAACCATACATTTTACCAAAGAAAAAGACTTTGGATGTTGAATAGACCAATAAAATAGTTTACAATAAACATTTTCAAGAAGCACCCAAATTCAATGTATGATAAACAAGATTGCTTTTAATCCTATATAAACCAATAATGATGATTAACTATCATTATTTAAAAAAAAAAACAGAATCACAAAATGATATAATTCCTTGAAGAAAATATAAAGAGGGTTCCTATCTATACACCAAATTTATATCAAAAGGTTGTAATAAACTATGATCTATTAAAGAGATATATTATGTAACACCCTACCTCGCTAGCAAGATATTGTCCACTTTGGGCCTCCCAGTCCACCCATGTCCAAGGCTTCCACCTAGGTCCCCCTCACGGGTTTATTCTTGGCAACCATGCATGACCCCAAAACGCGTCTTACTAGTTAAGGTGAGCATGCACTTATAAGGCCCTGGCTCTGGACACTCGCTTCCGATGTGGGATCTTACAATCCCCCCACCTTAAGACGAGCTGTCCTTAGCTCTGATACCAAATGTAACACCCTACCTCGCTAGCAAGATATTGTCTGCTTTGGGCCTCCCAGTCCACCTATGTCCAGGGCTTCCACCCAGGTCCCCCTCACGGGTTTGTTCTTGGCAGCCACGCATGACCCCAAAACACGTCTTACTAGTCAAGGTGAGCATGCACTTATAAGACCCTGGCTCTGGACGCTCGCTTCCAATTTGAGATCTTACAGATTACTAAAGAGATCTCCAGAAAAATAGATAAGGTTATTGCTAAGATAGACAAGAAGTCTATGAAAAATAATAATCTAAGAGCTAAAGAAGTGAAAAGCAGACCAAATGCCTAGGTAAGACTAGATGTAAAAAAAAAAAACAAGATAAAGTTTTCCAATGTGCTAGGGTACCACCTAAAACTCTTAAACAAAGAAACAAGCATCACAATACTAACATAAGAAAATATAGCAAATGGTCTCCTAAATGGGAGGGTCCATATATGGTAGCAAAAGTTCTGAAAATAGGTGCATATCATTAGTAAATCAAGCTATGTAAATGCACTATTGATTGATTAATGATTAATATTTAAATTGTTATTACCCTTATATGAAGACAACACTAGAAGTTGATACCTTTAAACGAATTATAAGATTAGTCAAAGGATCACAGGAACGATATTGCTCTAAACACATTGTTTGTGCTTAAGGTTTAATGCTTAGGCTTGATTTTGTTTATTAGTTTGAATTTATTTTTCTCAAATTTTAACATGAATTTAAGTCACTATTTAAAGTATTATAAGTCAATATGGATAAATAATATTGTTTAAAGAATAAAAGACTAACGCAAAATTATTTTTTATTTATTTTTAAATACAATGCACTAATATGAGTTAGGCTATTTTTCACAATACAAATTAAATTTCTATTTCTTTATTATAAAAAAGATTTGATTTGTTAGTTTAGTATAATTAGTAGTTTAAGCTAAAAAAACAGTTTTGTTCAAAAATTGTTCAAGTAAACCTAGAGCTTTTTTGTTCAAGAATTAATATACTAAGGTGAAAATAAGTTGGATTTCATTAAAAGAAACTATTAAATTGTCAGAAGTATAAAAAGGACATATATTTCTTGTTATAATAGTAGAAAAGCGTAGGAAAAAAATTATTTCTAAAGTCAATCCTAAGTTTCTCTATCTAGTTCATATTTCCATATATATTGTAAAGGTTCTAGTTTCTGAACAAATTCATCTTTTTATTTGTTCATTGGTATCCCAATGTGATAAGACCAAAATAATCGTTAAGTTTCAATTGTAGAAAGATACAAGTATTGTTGTTCGTAAATATAATATAAAAGATGAGAAGACATTTTCGATTTTTCAAATGCTTATGAACTTCTTTATTTCTTTGTTGAATAAAACCTAGAAAACCATCAAGTCCCTGCATATAAACATGAAATAGAGAAATAGTAGCCAATAATATTTTTGTATTTTAGACAATTGAATCTCATCAAAACCTTCTGATATTTCCATTCTTTACCAAAGTATTGTTGTATTATGTTATGCTAGCCAATGCCCACAATAGTAGCATCGAACCATAAAAAAATATAATTTAGCGGAGTCATTACTAGGGTTAATGAAAGGAGAATTCAAGATTTTTGGATCATTTCTCTGTTAAGTACCTATGGTTTCTGTTGAAGAGAATTGAGTTTTTTATGAAAGAAATGAGCTTGTAGCTAGTAAATCAATTATGACTTAAACATTGCATGCTGTGAAAACCTAAACATCATGCCTAAGAACTAGAGCACGTGCTATTTTAAATTGCATTGATTAAATAGTATGATTAACATGTTAGATACATGTTAAAACATGATCAACAGTTTTAGGTGAACAATGTCACTTGTCACATTATATTTGATAGATTTGATTGATTAATTTAATTAAACATGATTGGTGAAATATTCATTCATTTAAGAAATAAAAGAATATAGAAGGCATTGTTTATACTAAAAATAAACATCCATACATTAATTAGATAAGAATAATAATTATTTATTATTGCACATAAAAAGATAAGATGAAATTGATCATAAATAATATGATCGACTAACAAATTCATGATCAAACATAAATAAGAAAAACAAGACAACGATCAATAAGGAGGAATTGATCAACCTCAAGAAGGGAGTTACGTAATTGACTATGATGAAGGGATCAATCAAAAAAGTTTATGTAATCAACTAAAATTTTTAGGCATATAGAAATAAAAATCATCTATGCTAGTTAGGGTTACATACCAAATTAAGATTTATGTATCTATCATAAAAGCAGGAATGCTTTAGTTAGAGTATTGTTTGTATTAGAACTCATTATTTAATCTCTTTATCTTACATGAACAATTTGTATAGGATTAAGTTTAAGATATTACTAGGAATTTAATATCCTGTACAAATATAAATAGAGTCATTCAAGTGCTATAACTAGCCCCACAAATGTAATTTCCTTCATTCAATTTACCTTTCATTCGTGTATTTACTTGCTTTCTTTTATAACTTGATTTACTTACTTCTATTGTTTTCTTTTACCTTTATTTTTCTTACAATTTCAATTAGGTTTGAATTTCATACTTTCTAAGATTTCTTTTTCTTGAATTTTATGCATGGAAACGATTTAAGAACAATTTTTTTTTTATATATTAAATTCACATGCAGATTTATATGTCAATAAATAAGTAATAAGAAAAACATGGCATATGTTTGTATGGATATCTTATATTAAATCTGTTTATATGGCATTACTTATAAATATATTACATGCACGATTATTATTAAGATTAGAAATGATGATTGTGACAAACTAGCATCTTTGTGGTTTTATTTTTCTCCCCTGAAATAGGCGAGTGGGTAAGCATGTGGGCAGAAATGGTTACATTTGAAATGGAATGGACCACTGTACACTTGTTTTTTTTTATTATTATTATTAACATGAATAGTTAGATTAATTTACAACTAATTCTACAAGTTTTTAAGTTAATAATCATATAAATTTTTAATAATTTAAAAAAAATTTAAACTTATAAATATTAAAAAATAAATTTAAAATTTAACTAATTAAACTATCTTTCATTCTATTTCTTTTGAGAGGCAGATCAATTTTTAGTTCAGAGGCAGATCAATTTTTAGTTCAGAGCAATGATGATCAAATTTAATACCGCAATGCCAGTTGGACTGACACGTGTCCACTACTGCTTCTAGGATGTTATTTAAAAATTTTGCACAGTTTAATTAAATTGTTTCAAGTAGTTTTAAGAAAATTATTTTTTTTTAAATTTAATTTTTTTATATTTTTAAATTGTTTTAATATTAAAAATAATTTTTTTTAAAAAATAATTATTTTAATACCTTTCTAAAAAAAATTACATCTCCTATTGAAGACTCTTCCATTACTACTGTTTAAGCTTTCGTTTTAATCTGCTGCAGGGCGAGAAGTTCCGCACTGTTTTAGCTTGCCTGCCAGTATTAAAAACTCAATTTTTATCATTCACCCGTCCAAGATGCTCAAATTCTCTCATGCCTAGCCTACTGTCCCGAGCACTTTCAAGACGGGGATTATTTAGCTACCATGCTCACAAATGTGCCTGTGAAATTAACAGTAGACAGAAAATGTCAGTACAAGCACTACAGTTCAATGATGCAACTACAGTTCAGTAAATATTTCTTGTTAAGAAATCGGACGCAGAGTGTAAGCCAATATTGTTTTACGCCAACAAATAAGAATTTATTTTCAAGAAGATTAAAACAAATAAATCATTCCATTAAAGTCATATTCATATAAAAATCTGAGGGGGCTGCTATAACGTCGGCATCAACATATACGGATATTCCTATTTGTAACGTTGGATTTGAATTTAGGGTTCTGCTTTTACTGTTTTTTTTAAATCCTGTCGTCTTGGCAACACTCTACTTCCCCCGCCCAAGTTTAGTGTGTTCTTCTTTTAGCTTTGGCACGCTGCATGAACAATCAGGTGCAAGATTTTTATCACTTACAAACATAGTCACCTTGTTATCTCCTTTGGAAATTGAAGGCTTTTATTGCAAAAGCGAAAATCACTCCAAAAAGCACGCAGAATCCAACCACCATAAGACCAGCGACACCTAAGAAATCATGCCTGTATCCAAACACTTCCTGAAGAACTTGCTTCACAGGCAACAAGCGATCCCCTTCGGAGAGCTTCATTAGTGTATTATCATCGCCATACTGGGAAATCAAGAGACCATAAAGAGTCCAGGCTATTGGGTTTGCCCAGTAGTACCAGCTCCACCATATGGGAATTCTCTGTTCACAGCAAATAAATCAACAGATTTAGAAAAGCAGAACTAGTAATGGATATAGCAAATAGTTCAGGGTCTTTTTTTTTTTTTTTAATCATGGCATTCAGGTTTAAATCAATGCTGGAAAACCACTTCTATTAGCTGATAGCATACATTCGCAATATGAACCATCAATCAAACAACTCAAAGATGCTCATTGGAAGGGCAGGCTCGGATATTCAGCAATCATCCTCCAAATATATGACATTTCCATCAATAAGAAGTGAGTGGTTAGTGGTTATAACAATTTAGAGGCGCTGGTACACGGTACATTCTGCACTATTAGGTGACCTCTCCAGCAATGGACAAAAAATGCTATGACTGAAATCAAAAAAATAATTGCAAGATGCAAGTTCTTTCCCAGTTTTGCCTGTCTCTCCAAATACCAGGAGCACGTAGGGAATCAAGCTAGACACGCAATTCGAAAAGCTTTGAATAACAACTAGTTCTTTACCTTGTGAGGAATCATAAAGCCACTGAAAAGGTTCCAAAGCATATAAAATGGAGCAGCAATGATGGAAGCCACGTTGTGATTTGGTGTGAGTGCTGTCGTCATCATTCCATAAAAGGTGAAGTATAGCATGGTAAAATACATGAAGAAAGAGTACCAAATAAACTTCAAAGCAGTCCAGTCAAATGATGCCATGGAGTAGAAAATTGTGCAGTATATAATTGTTTGTCCAAACACGTAAGGGAATTCAATAACAACCTGTACACAGGAAAGAAATTCAATGGTCGTTTTTGAACAATCAAAGAGGTATTTTTACTTGGAAGGTGGAAACAAGGCCAGTAACGAAACCTGCGCGAAGGCAAACGGTAGAGCTGAGTACATCCCTGCAGCTCTCTCTCGATATGAAACAAATCTTTCAACAGAAACAACAGGTTGAACAGCAGATGCATTGGTTATTCCAATAAATAGGACAGCCGCATACATGGATCCCATTGCATTGAATAATTCTTGCACATTCTCCCTGGAAGAAAAGTATTAAAATGTTAAAATATGATATATAACGTATTTAAATTCTAGACCAAGGAAATGTGAAATTTGATAATGAGAGAACAAACTAATAGAAAAACAAAAACGACAGTTCAAAATTGTTTATCAATGAAAAGGGGTAAAGATCCCTCCTTCTCACAATTAATAGAGGTTCTTTTCATCACGATCATAAGTCACCAATTTTGCTTTGCAAGACTTGTCTTATATTTCTGTTGCTTACGATTACAGCACCTTTAGACCCACATCCATATCATATAGTTCTGTGCGCATATCAACCTTCTAACAGTGTTAAATAAAATTGCTCTGATTTCCAAACGCTTCTAGGGGACTGTAGCCATTAAAAGTTCATGTGATTGAAACTAGCTACAGCAATCAAGTGGAAACAAAGGTGCAGAATAAAGGGGGAGGAACAATAAAAAAATTCAAATTTCTTCCAAGCTTCAGGGAGTTTATGCAGAATTGGAAACAAATTCCCAATGTGGACCCGGTAAAAGAATATGTACTTGATTGATTTTACATCATCATCCTCTTTAGCAAATACATCATTAGAAAATGTTTAAGTATAGTAGTAAATTGTGCAGTTGCAATATCAAAAGTAACCAAGCATGATTGCACCCCAAAGTCATTCAATGTGCAAGAAATCATAAAATTATGAGAGATTGCTTTAACAAAGTTTAAGCAGAAAACCTTTTGGAACCAAATCTCCAACATATTGTCCCAAGCATTAATGAAATGATCACAGTATAGAAGAAGCGGACTGCAGTGTATTGTGGGTTTCGCCAGTAAGATAGATTTTGCTTCCAAAGGCAGGCTAATAACTGGTCAAAAAATGACTGACAGTACTTGGTTGGAAAGTTCAAGTCTTTCGCACTACTGTTTGGCTTGCTTAAATTTTCAACCAACTCCCTATTATGTCTGAAACAAAAGAAGACATCAAAATTTCATGAGCTAGAAAGGAGGAGAGAGAATAGGGGTAGTCCATCAAATTGAATAAAAACTAAAAGTTCTGGGAACTGGACGTACTGATGTAGATCTGATCTTCGGTAAATTTCAGCAAAGTCCACACCTAGACGGGTTTCTTCCGCTGAAGAAGTAACCTCAAGCATCCAGGCAGCAGGGTTATATCCATGTCTAATCTTTGGCACTCCTTCAACTGCCTACAAAACAATTGTGTATAGCATATGGATGGATACAGCCAAGTTCAAATTTGATATGTAGCACAAACAAGCCACATCATATATGTTAAGAGGAATAAAAATGTTTAATCTTACCTCAAAATACTTGATGAGCTCACAAGACCTTGGGCCAAGAGGACCAGCATATATTAGCTCTCCTCCACGCTTCATAAACAAAAGCTGTAAAGAAAGACATGGATGATCAGCACATTGACACATATTATGAACAATATAACCTTTAATGCCTCAAGTCTTTTCACCAATCTAATTGATGCGTGGACAGATCTTTAAGAAGAGAAGCATTTACCAGCTCTATTCAAGCTATTGGTATGTCATGTGGCACCGGATCAATGCAGTTTATATATTGTCCAATTAAAAAGAAAATGAATACCTCATCAAAGGATTCAAAAATGTCTATGCTTGGCTGATGGATTGTGCAAACAATTGTCCGTCCAGTGTTTACTATATTCCTCACAGTTCTCATCACAATGGCTGCAGCTCTTGCATCCAACCCTGAGGTGGGCTCATCCATAAACACTATGGATGGGTTAGCAACCAATTCAACAGCAATTGTTAACCTTTTCCGTTGTTCTGTGGATAAACCATTGACTCCAGGTAGACCAACCAGTGCTCCACTTAATGGAGTAAGCTCCACAAGTTCCATAACCTCCTCAACAAATGCCTGAAAAGTTCAACCCTCACAATGTCATGTTTTGCCAAACACATCAAATAGCACAAAAATGTTTATAATTACCTGCTGTGTATCCATGTTAACTACTGTTGGTAACCGAAGCCAAGCCGAGAAAAGAAGCGATTCAAGAACAGTTAAACATGGAGAATGAATATCATTTTGCTCACAGTAACCAGAAATTCTTGCAAACGTCTCTTGCTTTTTGGGATAACCAGATATATGTATGTTCCCTTCTATGATCCCTCCAGTTTTTCTACCAGCTAAAACATCCATGAGGGTGGTTTTTCCAGCACCACTGACTCCAACCAGTGCTGTAAGCACCCCAGGCCTAAATGCTCCAGTAACATTAACCAACAACTGCAATCTGTCTTCTACTATCCCTTGTTGCTTCAGCTCCTGGAAAGATACCAGGATGAGATATTTTCCTTTCCAAAATATTCCAGAAAACTTATTACATACATGGGAGGAGGAATTTACACACCACAGGGACGTCCACAAAGTAATTGATATTGCTGAAAGACATGGAAAGAGGCTGAAACGGTAGAACCATGCCTCTCGGCTTGAAATATTTTCCTGCCAGAAGTTACAATTAATAAACACTTAAAACATTCAGTTGTGGTTGATATTTACTAGAAATTAGAAGAAAACAAATCCAGAATAAAGTTATTAACCATTCAGTGAGCCAGAATGCTGAAAGTACTCCCTCAGTTCAATAACAACATTTTCTCCTTTCCTTCTCTTGTCTCTCTCTTGCAGCTCCTCCTTGGAAACCACAGCTTGATGCTTCCCCAAAGCTGTTACAATAACAAAGACCTTGGTGTGATTACCTCTCTACTTGTTTGTTTAGACAATCAATGCAAAGGAAGCACAGGATTAGAAAACTGTTCTCAAAATAGTGATGGCTTACGATTAAGGTATGCTAGGAAGAATGTGAACAGAAGATTGAATAGAACTGTATATCCAAGCAGAGCAGCAATTCCAATCCAATACCAGTAGCTTTCTGGAAATAAACTGCGTGCTCTCAGTAGTGCCTCACCTAATGAAAAGTCTGTGTTGTTCCCAGCTCTCTACATCAGCAAACAAGAAAGAATAATGAGTTTATATTTTCAAAGCATGAATGCTCACTTAATTAATAGAAATTAATTAGATGAACAAGGTGCTAAACCCAAGCCGATTGCATTTTGGATTTAGGAGCTCCACATGTTAAGAGTGGGTAACCTCAAGGTTATCATAAAAAAAAAAAAAAGGTTTTCCTTTCAACCAATAGACATATCTCGAGCATAGCCAAAAGAAATTGACAGGAAAGGATTCATATATATTCACATGGTTTATGCTCTGACCACAGTTAATGGCTCGTCATGGTTCATTTTTTTATTTGTCTATACATAATAATCATGCTGAACTAAATAAGATTGCATTTAACTTGACTTGAACATTACAGTGGGTCGTAACTAAAAAAAAAAAACTTTTTAAGGTATGTTTGTCAAGATGGACTAGAGAAGGATATGAATGAGAGGGGAGGGATTGGGAATTCGCTTTGGCAAGAAGGATGGAGATGCAAGAAAGGACCGAAGGATCCATGTCACTTCCAGTCCTTCCTCACTCCCAATTTTCAATCCTCCCAATTATTTTCATTCTTCCTCTCCTTTGTAATTGGATGGGTTGACTATCATCGCTCACAAAAAAACTAGATGGATGAGTGACCATCCACCCTTTCTCCTCTCCCTCCTTCCATTTTACCCAATTCATCCTTCACCCTATCCATTTTTTCTCCTAAAAATCATTCCCGCAAGTCAGAATTGTTAACTTAAAGCACAATACTTCCAATCAAACAATATGCTTTGTAACGCTAGTATCAAAAATATACTTCCATGTTTCCTAGAGTCAATGAACCTAGAGTCAAAATCAACAATCAATAATTAAACTTTTTGAACATTCATTTATAAGTAAATTAACAATTGAAGGAAAATAGTTTTTGAAAAAACCAACTTAGAGTAAAAGCCAATGTAACTAGTTGATTTCTAAGGAAGATGGAAACAGATGATCATATAATAACAACCTTATCCCAAGAATGCCCAAGGAATTCATTCACTGATGCTGCATTTTGAGCATACATCAAAGGAGAAACCCAGAAACCCCATATCCACCAGCTTGGGATATAATCTGTCACCGCAAACAAAAAGAGTAAATAAAATGGAATGAAAATAACCATAAATCCAGCAAAACATTGATTACCTCTCGAAATGATGTATCCTCCAAGAGCCATTACAACCAACATAGCAAAAGATCCAAAGGTGTTGGCAACTATCATATTACGGCCCAAGGATCCAATTACACGAAAGAGAGCTATAGACATTTGGTGCAGAAAGAAATACAACAAAAACTGCCGAAAAAATCTGCAGATTGCAGCACTAAAATTACAAACTACTGCCAAAAACTATAGCAGATTAACAAATTAAAATAAAAAAATACATTCCAAGCAAACATCAAAACTGGAAGAAAAATCCATGAAAGATTTTAATATACCTGGTAATATTGGGATCATATCCAATCACATAGTATGTGACTGCCACCCAGAGACCAGATTCCATGAGTGAAATTGGAATACTTAAGACCCAAGAAGGAAGTGTGTATGCCCAGCTGGGGTAGAAGCGCAAATCCCTATGCTTGTAGAGCACTGGAAGCTTGGCTACCAGCATTGAAACCTCCGTAAAGCCATTAAAAAGAATAATGACCATGGAGAAGTATATGGCCCCAACAAATAAACCTCCATCATAAATCGTGTCACGATGCATGGTTGAGCGGAAAAAAACGCTCATTGTGATCAATGCAACAAGAAGAAGCTGCAAAATAATTCTTAGAAATTGTATAAACTAGTAGTAAATAAGTAAAATCATAACCACATCCATCTTCCTGATCATTAAAACAGAAAAGCTAAATTAGGAGAGAATGGAAGAAGAATACAATAAAAAGTCTAACAAATAAAAGGGAGTGATTATTAACCAGCTCTCATCGTCAAGAAGTTAACATTAATTATTTTTTCTATCAAGCCCAAAGAAATCATTTCGCTTATCACCAAAAAAGAATTTTGAGATTTCAGCCAAAAAGGCAGTAACATTACCTGAATAAATTTGAATACATAGATAAATGAATTCCGTTTCATTAGAAGCTTCTGCCAGTTAAAGCAGATCCTGAAAAGCTCACTCTGTTTTACACCGAACTTAGAAGTTGACAAAGCTGCTGGATGATTGTAACGTTTGTCAAAAGGAACTGCCAGTTCCTCAGACAAACTTCGACCAACAAGAAATAAGTGAAAAGCTTCAACAAACTTCCTCGGAGGTATGTACCGAAAAGGGCGATTAGGAACAGACCAGTACTGCTCTTGGTCCTTCTTTGAAATAACCTGTATAATAAATTACAATAAGATAAATATAACAATAATGGAGAATAAACTCACATCCAAGCTCTTTACTACTTACTTCTTGCAAGAAGTCTGCCACGTTCTTTCTCTCAGGGCAGCTAAATCCCATAGATGAAAAGAAATCTAGAGCTGCATCACGGGGTCCCTGGTAAACAATCTGGCCCTCACATAAGAGCATAACATCATCAAATAGTTCGTATGTCTCGGGTGCAGGTTGCAGCAAAGAAATGACAGTGGTACCATCAAGTGCACGGGTTGAATGCCTTAAATATTTGATGATTTGATATGTAGTAGAACTATCGAGCCCGTTGGATATTTCATCCATGAACAGCACTCTAGCCGGACCAACTAGTAATTCACCTGAAAATCAAACACAGATGCATTATAGCATTCTGGCACACACGAAACCACAACCCAAAGGAAAAATAAATAAACAAATAAACATAGGTCAGTCAATATATAGACCTGTTGTGAGTCGCTTCTTCTGCCCCCCCGAGATCCCTTTAAGCATTTCATCACCAACCAATGTGTCAGCACATATGTCCAAACCTAAAATCTTTGTCAGATATATTTTAGTACTTCAGAAATGTTTTTAGGGATGATTCTAAGCAACTACTTGCAAGATAAATTTGCTCCATACATGCTAAACAATGTCCCATGCTTCATTTAAGAGGCATTTTTCCTTTTTAACCACCTCCCAATTGCTAATAACTTTTACCCAAACTAGTATCTGTATGGATGGTTAATCCTGAGCAAATAAAATTACACGTCAAAAGTTCCAGCATACAACATTTCATTTGGAAAATAGCAGAATTATTGATTCCAATCGCTTATTCCCAACCCGAACTAAACTTCAATGGAAAAACAAGGATGCTATGCTAAGAGCTTCTTAGAACAACAGGCTAACATTTGTTTTCTGTTTTCTTGATTATGCGGGCATACTGGCATAAATAAGACCTGAAGCATCGCATACTCCAATTGGTATGAACAGGCCACTGACAGAAGAATGCAGGATAACTATGACACAAATTGAATTCAGAAAATAATATAGTTGTTGGAGCTTCAAAACAAATAGAAAAACAATGATAACCAGCAGGAGTCCAAAAGAAGACTTGTACAGACTTGTTGGTAGATGTTCTCTTTTTTAAATGAACTCAGTTTATCAATAAGTTCAATCCATGTTCGAAAGAACAGTTTCACATTACTTTTCAATACTATTATTTCTATGCTACTTTGAGATAGTAAATTTCTGCACAAAGCATGCACAAGAAACAGTTTTAGCAGTCTATATTATTACCCTTTCAAACATCTAAGATAGTCAACATCATTGACTACATTTCCATGCTAGAGAGTAAAGTTCTATGGTTCTCAAGAATATTATTGAAAAAACTTTTAAAATACATACAAATAACAAGGCTTTCTCTTCCAAAACTATCATTAAGAGGATGGACTGAGTTTTTCAATATAAAAGATTTGTGTACCCATAAAGAGTAAGGACTTTATAAATAATATAACCGCACCAGGATTAATGTATACATAAACATTAACCAGGATCAAGAGAGTACCTTCATTATGTACTCCACCACTAGGTTAGTCTCCTGTCCCCCCAAAGCTAATGACTGGCGAGAAAAATATATAGTGAAGATCCAACCCAATCAGCAACAAATTATTAGGCAAGAAAAACTGGCTGGAACAAGTTTACAAATTATAAGTACCTTCATAAATATATCAAGATCTTCATCAGGCTTTATCCCTGCGAACTTCTCTCTTCTTGCAAGCTCCAAAAGCATATCTGATACAAGCGTCTTTGTCAGCATCGAGGTAATTGGGCACTGAGATCTTAGTTCGGATATTCATAAGTAGGTGCAGGTGTGAATTTTTGGGATAGGTCTTAGGTGACAATAGCTAAGGGGATTCGGGAGAAAAAAAGGGGACGAAGAAGAAAACAAATAAAGCATCACGGCCATAGATATGATTTTTTAAATCTTACCATATTTGGAACCAACACCTTGGCAGCATCCTGCAAGCTCTAGAGTTTCTTTTACAGTCATCTCAGCCACATGCCAATCATGCTGACTGACATATGCCGAAGTCCTCGGAGCAACAAACTCATTTAGACTGTGTCCATTATAAGTAATTTTCCCAGACATCTTCAATTGCAATGCAGAGTGAATAAGCAACAAGACAAGAAGATATATATTCAGCGAGAATATCACATTAATGGAACCACAGATATTACTTTCAATCCTATGTAACTGGAAAGCACATCATCACATGATTCCATGGCTGAAAGAGAACGTGATTCTCCATGCAATAGATGTATATTTGCATAGGCCCTCAAAATTTGGTCCATCTTCATCATGCAGCATAGCTCCATTGATGAAATGATACCTTGACAATACAAGAGTCCAAAGTTGCTCGACGTGCTTACACTAGCACTTCTATTATAGGGATAATTTATACCAACCTTATACTTTTTTTCAACGTTTGACTACTCTTAACTTTTTTAAAAAAATCAAATATCACTAATTTTTTTTATTGTTCCAATTAAGTACTTTTTAAAAAAGTACTTGATTTTAATAATAAAAAAAGTATGTGCATCAAAATCCAAAAAAAAATCATATACTGGATTGATATAAAATGAAAGTTGAAGTACTGGTAACTATTTAAAAGTAAATGACACATCATTATATAATAAAAATATTTGATGGAAGATATTGAGATTTAAAAAAAAAAAGGTGCATTGAACGAAAAAAAATCCATATGCTCCATTGAAAAAAATGTATAAATTAAGCTAGTATGTAATTATTTCATTTATTATTACAAGAAACCTATCATGTCAACCCGGCAGAGGTTCGGGCATGGGAAAGTTGCAGCAGAAGTCATCCTATTTAAATTACTTGTAAGATAAACAAAATACTAGTACCTGCAAATCATTTCCAAGACGTCCAGCAAGAGCTAAGAGTAGTGTTGTCTTTCCAGAGCTTGGAGGCCCCAAGAGGAGGGTCAATCTACAAAATAACACTTACACCTAAGACCAGAGAGAAAGAATGCGACTCAAAAATAACCAACCGATCCCACTCATGTAAACTCAAAACTTGAATACCTAGAAGGCCTTATAATCCCACTAACATCATCCAAAATGGTTAGCTTGCTTCTGTTTCCTCTATATATCCGCAATTGCCTTAAAAGCGCCTTTTGATCAAAACGTAGATACAAATAGATTATATGAAATTCAAAATTATTGAACAAGAAGAGAAATAGCCAAAGAACGAGATCTCTGGTCTTAATTAAGGAAAAAGTATACGAACAAGCTTCTTAACTAAGATTATTATACCTCGGTCATGTTGAAAACAAAGTTGGGGATGGTTGGGAGTGCCCTACTTCCCACATGGACAAAAGATTCGACAGTCACATTCTGAACACGAACCTCAATCTTTGGAAATTCCAAACGTACTCTGTGAAAATCATAACAATTCGAAGATAGCAAGTGTCCACCCAAAAAATTAAGATAATTTATGTTGAAGTTAAAACAATCAGTTATGATCAGTTTAGTTCAGAAGAATCAAACCCAGTAAGCTATTAATATTGGCATACTTTTTTGTTTTTTTGTTTTTTTTGTTTTTGAGAGTTTCAGACAAGTGAAAGCAATGGTTGTTTATATCCTCAAAAAACACATTCATTTCACTTCTTTTCTATATATATATATATCAAATTCCTCGATTTCTTTTAGTAGTCTCTTGTATCTCGATGATCAACCAAATTCTTGGTATTTTTATATATATAATCCTGAAAATGTATTTATCTTATTCTAAGTTGCAAACCTTTCTCGCCTTCTCCACACAATTTACCATTATAAAATAAGCATCCCCGGCCATAGATCCATAATTAACAAATGTGAAAACTGAAAAGTAATTAATATTCTAGATATATATATATTTTCTTATAAAAAAATCCATGCAGTGGAGCATAATTAAAATCTGACTCGTATAAATTAGGTTAGGTGGACACGCTTAGCTTAATTAAGGTCTTGTAAGTTTGTTTCAACTACCAAAAAGACCATATCCAAAACTGATCAACTAATTACCAAAACCTACAACTCATCAAAAACAAATAAAAAAGAAAAAAAAGAAAACCTCTTCAATTCTTTTCACTGATGTTTTCTGAAAACCGTTACAAGAGAAGAAGATTTTACGTACGCGTCAAGTCGCTTTCGCATCCTGTCAAAGAATCGCTCAGGGTCTTCATCGACAGAGCTAACCAAGCGCTCAAGCACAAGCTTCTGCTCTTGTGCCCCGAGTTCACTTAGATCCATCTCTTTATGATCACCAACAACATTCTTGAAAATGCCTCTCCGTACTCGAGCATAAGTAGGCAGGCGCTCGAGCGCCGCCCATCGAAGCGCCTCCTCGTCCTCTCCCACCTCCCTAAACGAGGCCGTTCTCGTAAACGCATTTTCAGCCGAATTCCACATTTCACTTATAATAACAAAAAATCAGATCGCTTCTAGATCTAAAACAAACCAATCCAAACAAACAAACAGAACCCTAAATTACTCATTTAGAGAGAGAGAGAGCTGTGCTTATTGTGCAAGTGTGTATGTGTCAATGTGAACTACTTGTAGTGCACAAGATTGGTAGTTGAGCTTCGCATTAATGGCTTGCTCTCTCTCCCTTCCTCATCTCCAGTGAGAGTCGCTTCTTGTGTGTACGTTAAAGTGGTTCAGAGATGGCTCATTAATAGCCGCGGGAAAGACAAACTTGAAGGAGTTATTTCTAACTTATACTCGCTCGTTCATACAATTATTTACTCATTCCCTTTCACCACCCTACACGTGTTATCTGGAATATTTATTTTTAGATAAATTAGTTTTCTTATCACATGCTTACTGTTTATATTATTCAACTATATATTACATATATTTCTATTAACATTTAATAAGTTTATTTGATTAAATTAGATTTTGATACTCGAAATATAAATATTTCTTGTACAAAATTGGAGAGTAATTATTAATTAAAATATCTTATTTTCTATATTTTTAATTTATATATAGAATAATTATAATTTTATAAGAATTAAAAATTATGAACGTATATACATAGAGATATCACTACAATTTCAAAAAGAAAATGTTAAAAAAACTCTTAATTTTCGTATAAGCATATGTAGAAATTGAAACAATATTTCTTCATATTTTTAAAAAAAAACAAAAGTTCATATTTTTCTTTTAAAAAAAGAAAGGAATGATAGATTCCCTTTTTATGTGAATAGATTTTTTTAATTAAAGAAAATAAAATGAGTTGCTTGGAGTTTTTGTTTTAATATAAAACTAGTTTGATTACAGAGTAAAAATAAATATAATAATAAATAATCAAATATTTTTTTATTTTTATTATTAGCATTTGGTAAATACCTATAATTAATTAAAAAATCTTGAAACAATTGAGAGAAAAATAAATTTTCTAAATCGTTATTAAATTTCAAAGGCTAAAATTTATATTTTAACATTATAAAATTGCAATGTATTTTTATACGACAATTTCTATCATTATTACAATATCTATAAACTCTTTTATTTAAAGAAGTTATCTTTTGTATAAAATCTATTCATATTCCATAATTAAAATGAAACTTGTTTGTTTTTATGTTTTAAATATATTTTTTGAAAAAATTTAAAAAAAAAATTATTTTTTTATTTACTTTAAATTAATATTTTTTTGTGTTTTTAGATTATTTTGATATGTTAATTTCATAATTTTTAAAAAATAAAAAATATTATATTAATATATTTGTAAGTAAAACATATTTTAAAAAACAATCACAACTACACTTCCAAACAAACAATGTTTGACATCAATAAAAATTTTATATAGGTTCCTGCTGACTTAAACTATGATTCACATATATAGATAAATATTTATGAATCCTTTCGCTCGGTGGAGTTAAAGTTTAGAGATAAAATAGAAGTCTTACAATTCGAGTTTATGATGATTTAAAAAGCTTATTCTTGAAATACACATAGTTTGTGAATTGGCATATAATTAAGAATAAAAATGGGATTATCCTATAGTTTGTGAATTAATATTTGGGTGTACTATAAAATTTTTACTATGCTGATATCTTTTTTATTTATTTAGGAGGTGTGTGAGAAAGTAATGCTTTTATACATGTGAATTACGGATTTTGCAGAGAACTTTTTTCTTGAACTAATAGATGATTTTGGTGATTAGAATTTTGGCTCCCATAATTTTTTTTAAATTATAGAAAAATATAAAAGAAGTGACTTTGAGATTTTGTGTTTTATATATATACATTTGTTAATGACATTGTGTTATATATTTGTTAATAATATTTTATCTTCAATAACTGTCACTACAAGAAAATCGATAAATACAAACGAAACTATTAAGAGAATTTTTCTGTCGGTAACTTTCCGATGGATTTTACCGACGACAATATTCTCTTGGTATATACCAAGAAAATTACAGTGGGAAACAAAATAATTAAAATAAAGCAAAAAAAACAATGATATGACGATTTTACCAACGAAATTACCGACTGTATTTATTCCGTCGGTAAAATCCGTAGGTAAATTCATTGGTAAAATGTGAACACTGCTCATCATGTCAATTACAAAGGGAACCACCAACAGAAAATTCTGTCGGTATTTTCCAGAGAACTCTGGAACTGTTCACTTCCCAGTTGCACTGTTAATTACTATTTTTTACACACAAAATCACCGACGGATTGAAAAGTCGTCGGTGTTATTTGATGGTTTTCTAAAAAAATTTGATTAAATTAAAATTTAAAATTAAATATTACAGACAGAATCACCGACGGATTGAAAAGTCATCGGTGATATTTGATGGTTTCTGAAAATTTTTTATTAAATTGAAGATTTAAATTAAATAGTACAAACGAAATCACCAACGGAATGATTAAAAATATTAATATTTAATTATTCATCATTAAAATCATCGATAAAAAGCCTCGAATCTATAATTTCACAATAGACAGGGCTCCTTTCTTCTTCTTCTTCTTCTTCTTCTTCTTCCCCATATGTAAAAAACATTAATATCCATTTCTTTCTCTTCTTTTCTCTTCTCTTCTCTTCTCTCCTCAACTCCTTCTCTTCTCTTCCAAGCTTAGATATGTATTCTTCTCCTTTCGTTTTTTTTCCTCTTGGTTTTTTTTAATTAATATACTTTATGAATTTGTTTTTTTCTCTTCTTAGCTTCATTTGCAACCACATTAAGGTAAGATTTTTTTTTTCTTCTTTTTTCGTGTTTTTTTTACTATATTTGTTTATTTATTTATTTTTAATTGTTTTTGTTCTTAATAATTGTATGAATATTGTTGTAGGATTTTTTTTATATGATTTTCTTCTTCTTTTTTCTAAGAATTTTGAGTATTATAGAGTGTTGATTTATATTAATTTAATTATTTTATAGTTTTGTAAAATGAATTTTTTTAAAAAATATTTTTAAATAGTTACTGACGGAATTACATATGGTATTTTCCGAGGGAAATACCAATGGAATGAAGCGGATTTTTTTTTGTGCGCCTTTTTCATCAATAAATCCATTGGCAATAACATTTTTTTAATTACCGACGGACTTACTAGCGGAAAAAAAATTACCGACGAAAGATTCACCGATAGAGCATTTTCGTCGGTAATTTTGTTGGTAAATTAATTATCAATGGAATGATAGTACAAACACCAGCGAGAAATTTTGTTGGTAAATCTAAAGATTGTGGTAGTGTGTCTATGTTCCATTTATAAATATTTTGACCGACATAATACGCTTAGGTTTTTAATTCTTGAATTTATTTCTTTATTTTGCATTGATTTTTATAGTGTCTTGTTTAACCACATTTGTAACAAGCTGATTGTTTTGAGGTTGTAGTTTTTTACTTCATATATGGCATGTTTGACCATTTTCTTTTGTATAAAGGTTTTTGATAATGCTTAGCTTTTGATTTTGATTTTCTAATTTGTTTATACTTTCTTGAAAAGGGCAATTAGAATTTCGTAACCAAATCGAGCACATTATAAACCTACTTCTTTCCTATTTTATAATAAAAAACTAAATTATCAACAAATAAAATAATTGAAATGCTATCTTACATGGCAACACTAAAATCAAGATAAATATCTAAAGTAGTATTATAATAAAGAAAACAAATATATAAACATGATATTTAAGAAATATCAAAATGTATCATTGACAAATTAAAAAAATCGAAGGAACATGGCATTTATGTATTGTTTGGAAATACGAGCCAATTCATGTTTTTAAAAAAATTAATTTTTTTATTAAAAATTAATTTTTGCATGTTTTGAATTGTTTTGATATGCTGATCTCAAAAATAATTTTTAAAAAATAAAAAATATTATTTTAATATATTTCAACATAAAAAACACTTTAAAAAACAACAACACTCCCAAGAAACCCTTACCCTACACATTTCTAAAGTAAATTCTATTGCTCTAAAAAAACCCGAAAGATTCCTAGTCTCTACCTGCCTATGATCTCTTGACGAAAATTCTAAGTGTTTAACTGTGAGGTCATAATATCAAACCTTCCATTCTTTTCTAATTAGTTAATTTGTTTATGTGTTTTAAAATAATTTTAAAAAAATATTAATTTTTTATTATTTTAAATTATTTTTTAATATTTTCATATCATTTTAATATATAGATATTAAAAATAAATTTTAAAAAATAAAATAAAAATATTATTTCAATAAATTTTTAAATAAAAAATTATTTTAAAAATCAACTATTATTATATTACCTCACATTCTTAACCAAATAATAATTATACCCCATCATAGTCGTTAGCGTCAACCCATACCAAATGAAAAAATGTGTCCTATGGGTGACAAAGACTTGTTAGTGCTGAGTGAATTGGGTCATCTGCTCCCTGTCCCCTTTACGTAAAGTCAAGAAAAGACTGATTGTACAGCTTGAATTGAGCGCTTTCCAGCCTGCGTTTAGAAGCACCGTCAGATCAAACAATTCGGTTATCAACTTCAACTAAGATTCTGAATTTTTAAAGTACAATATATTTACTTGCTGTCCAATTTGGTTCTACCAACCTGCCTTGTATCCACGTAACAATTTTAAATCCATTTTTAAAACTTGTTTTTCCTGAAAACAGATGTTCTTACACTTGATTCTCAAACTATGATGCTTTTTTTTTTACCACATAACCATTAAATCGACAAATAATTAATATTACATCGAAATAAAATATTAAAAAGCTTCTTTATAATAAACTTGAGAGGTTCTTTATAACCTGGAAATCTTAGATTTTTGCCGTATCGTCTCGGAACCCTAATTAACCTAACCTCGAAGACTCTCTGTTCAAGGGGGGCAGCCCTCTTATCTTTCCTTCAGAACGCATTCTCAAATCTATAGTAAGATCCTTTTTATTTGTGAATGATGGGGCGGCTCATTAAAATATCGAAACTTGTCGAGAAATCCTGAACGCAGAGTGTTCTTCCATAGTCCAAAGGAATACTAGGACCGTGGCTTGGCTCGGTTGATGTTCTACTTTTCTCAACCATTTCTCTAATGGTTCCTTTTGCGCATATCCAACATCATTTTTCTATTTTCAAGAAACGAGTCTAACCAACCTACATCACCCAAATGATCACAGAGTTCTGCCAATTAACTTCACTTTTTCTTGTTTGCAATTGCTGCTAGTATATTTTGCTACAATCAATACGTTGCTTTAATTTTTTTTT
>Ga0325414_1000028_pt1 | contig 74064 bp, 38 predicted proteins | sample PopdelMetagenome_8_FD_206183 | JGI IMG/M metagenome (GOLD analysis project Ga0325414, IMG submission 206183) | Populus deltoides microbial communities from Bellville, Georgia, United States - Leaf-PdKOR-R3 | ecosystem: Host-associated > Plants > Phyllosphere > Phylloplane/Leaf | place: USA... | reverse complement strand
AAGATATATGAAAAAATTCACAACATAGACAAAACGTCTCTCCAAACCAATCATGTTTAATTTATGTCTCGTATTTTTCATAGGTGAAAGAAAGCATATATTTTTATCACAATTTGTGCTTAGAGTGTTGGACTTGTACGTAGCCACTTCAACCTGCAATTGGGCCTTGGCTGTCTTGAAAAATTCAAAAAACAATTGCAAGGGCCCTACCGGGTTCGAACCGGTGACCTCTTGATCTGCAGTCAAATGCTCTACCACTGAGCTAAGGACCCTGGATGGATTTAATGTCTCTTACTATTTTATAAAAACATCAAACCAGAGTTTTCCTCTTGTTGGACTTGCATGTCGTATGACAGGTGTAGTCGAAATTGCATGATTAAACTGGTGGCGATTGCCGGAAGCTCTTCCACTTCCTTTGGAGGTTCAAAATGAAAAGGGACATCTTTCCAGGGGGGCAGCTTTTAGGACAAACTTCCATGGAACCATCTTGCTTCCCTGCAAAAGCATGAGATCAGCTAGCTAGTAGTGGAAAAGACTGCTAATAACAACAGATTACTAGATTAGAATGCTTTAAATTAATGGTTTTAGAAGTTTATGAAGCAGAAGGTGATTGGGATTTCTCGTGTGCTAAAGAAAAATCTCCCTTTTGCTTATGGAAAGGGTGGACAATTGCACAGCAGCTTTTCTTTTTTGGACGATAAAAAATATATTAATTTGTATATGATTTTGTGCTAACCGAATTTTTTTTTATATGATATCAAAAATGCATTTTTTATATTAATTTAATATATTTTAAAAAATAAATCCTTTTAAATATTGGTTGTTTGATTACAAAACTTGAACACTCTATGAAGATTCTTATGTACTTGTATACCAGGTAGATGTTTCAAGAATTTTTAACCAAATTATTACCAAATATACAAAAATAAAATGGAGAGAAGGAATAATGTGCTCTCAACACTTTCCCTCTTGATCTACATGCACGGCCGGTTCATTGTACTATTCTATATTATTATTTTTTATTTTAGTAATCAAATTTATTTTATTTTCAGTTTTATTTTTCTTTTATATATTAATATAGTTTTATATATTGAGATTTTTTTTTAATTTATATTTTCTTGATATACAAAATACCAAGAAATATTTTGATAATGAATTAAAACCCAATTTTGAGAAATAAAATCTATTTATGGTTAAAAAATAAATTAAAAAAAGGAAGATCAAGTCTAACAAGAATGAAAACTCCATCTCAAAATTTTAGTTTACCCATTATTTGGTCACTATTGTGTAAAACACTTCACATTTTAGACACAAACTTCTTCTTCTTCTTTATTTTTTTAAATGTTTTTAGTACCTAAATAATATAAGGAGAGAAAAATTGTGGAGAGAAAGCGTTCGAATGATGACATTCCATTAAAGAGGCTAATTTCAGTGGTAATGAGTTCGTCTTTTTAAATAGAGTTTAATGGAGTAGTTTTGTCTTTTAATTATGTTAGAAAAGGTAAATTAGTGTCTTTAATTTGTTTTTATTCATTTAATTTTCATTTATGAAGAGATTAGATACAATTTTGGGGTTAAAAATGAGTTTATTAAGGATTTTAGTATGTTTTTATAGGTGTTTTTTTAGTGAAAACAAATTGAATTTATTTTTTTTTTGAATAAAAACACTCAGACTTGAAGACTAAAAAATGATATAAAAAATAATAAATCGTTATAATAAACTACCTACCTATTATCCGCTTGGGGAAAACAAAACCAGAAATGAAAGATTCTTTCAATAAAATAAAATAAAATAATTAAGTTGCTGAGCTTGGGCTTTTAGATTTATTGCCAGACACGTGGGCTGGCTATTTTATTTTCTTTTTCTAACAAAGAAAATTTAATTAATTCTTTTATTTAAATTTTAATTAATACTCTCTTTGTTTTTAAATGGTTTAGTTCACCTATTTTTTTAAATAATAATCAATCTTTTAATTTTTTTTAAATCTTATATTGTGTCAAAGAAATTATTGTAAATTATCTTTATTTTTTATATTTTATTTAAATAAATTTTATTTATATTATATGTTTATAAAAATGAAAACCTTTTGTTAGTAACAATCACAATTAACCTTTAAAATAAAATAAATAAAAATATATAGAATAAAAAGAGTAACTATTTAGTAATTTTCTTAAAGATAATCAAATACTTAAGATTTTAAATATTTATTTGGTGTTTCTAAAATAATGATGTCAAGAAGCCACCGAAGTTTTACCCAGCTGATGATGTCAAGAAGCCGCTTCTTAACAAGCGAAAGCCTAAACCCACCAAGCTAGGGTAAAAAATGGCAAGAATTTTTTTTTTTCCCTTCTCTGTTTTGTGGCTTCTTTATTTAATTTTTTGTCTTAATTTATTAATGTGTCTTAGGGAGAGTATTACACCGGGGACAGTGTTGATGTTATAAGAAGGGAGGCTTATGTGAAAGCGAGTTGTATGTAGGTTATCAGAAAATGGGTTTTTGTTTTTCGTTGTAAGACATTTTTTGATTTTGGTTTATTGATTGTATCCAAAAATTAATTTTTCTATGTCAAGATGATCTTGTTTGGTCAATGAATCCACTTCTGGTTGTGTGTATTTCGCAACCACCTGTAGGTCAAGAACATCTTCCCAGCTGAGAAGATGGAAGATCAGAAAGCTGTGGATGCCCCTGTGATGAGGCCATGGAAGGCGTTGCGGATTTGAAGTCCTACATTGGGTGCAAGATTCTCTGTCAACTCAGGCACGAAACTCATGAGCTTGTCTTCTAGGGAAAACGATGTACTTATCTCATACTATTCATTTTTTTCTTCAAGATTTTGATTACCATTGGCTGTATGATCTGTGATAGTTATGGCAAAGAATCCAAGATTTTGCATGTTAACAGTCTTTGGTAGTTTGGTTTTCCATCAGCATCGTTTATGGCCCAGCCTACTTGTTTAATGTTTTTTCAGGTTCCTCTAGAGTTTTATTCAGATTTGTTATTGAATTTGTTCAATCAAGTTATTAACTTGTGATTGCTTTTTATGAAATTACATTCTACATCTAGACCATCGTTATGGTATGTCTGCCCTATGCAATGGTAAATCTAATCAATTTTATGTTTGTGTCACCTGTTTAAACTTTAAACCGAAACTGCTTTATTACATAATTTTCTTGAAAGCAAAACACAGGTTAGGATTCTAGCAGGAAGAAGAAAAATGAGAGATACCAGAAAATCCCATAAACTTCTATTAGGAAACATTGTCAACAACATAACTGAAACTTGAAAACAGAACATGAGACGAGCCCTTTCTTTTTGTTCAAAGCATGCTATCAGCTCGTGATGGCAATCTCCTGAAGAAATTGCTGGGAACTGATGGTTGCTTGCTTCGAAACCTTGGATGTCGCAGCCAGAATAAGCCTGTACCCAAGGTAATTATTTTAAAAGGTGTTATGTAGAGCACGACGGCTGCAATAAGGCAGAAAATTATGTAGAGGCTGGTTGCTCTTGGGTCTCTCCAGCTGAGCAGAGCTTGAAAACGTTCCCCTTGTGTTGCCATATCTCCCACCACAGTCTGGATCCTTCCTGCAACACTTCTAAGTCTGTCGTACCTCATTCGCGCTACGTCCTGTTGCTTTGATGTGGGAAATGTGTCAAACTCTTCATCCAGTTCATCTGGGTGAACTGCTTCTGCCCACGAAAGTTTGGTATCCATGTGAGGAGGGTGCCTTGCGCGGAACCGGTAATTCCATAATCCAATCAAAAACATATATAGGAAAATAGTTGGTAGAATCAGTTCTGGGTAGCATATCAATATGAAAAATAAAACGTGAACTAGGACTGTTGTCACCGGATTCTTCCATTTACACACTTCACCAAGCCACTTGCTCATTGAGATCACCCCAGAAAACAGCGAGACAATTCGGAAGAAGTTAGCTTTGCTCCTTCTCATGCTCCACATGTGAGAATCCACATCCAACATATACTCCACAGTCTCTTTCCTTAGTGGTGGCTCAGCTCTGCCAAGCCTTACTGCTACAATATTCATGGCCTGATATCTCAAACTGTCTAGCTGATTTACAGTAAAAGGATGCAAATAATGCATTTTTGGCAACAAGGGTTGCCCATAGAGGTAAATCATATTTGCTAGTGATAGGCAAGTGAATCGAACTGCTAACTGGAGTTCTCCCATCTTTTTCAGCCCAGATGGTTGTAGGACTAGAAGTGGATAGGAGTGTGTGTATATTCTATCTGTTTCCAAGGTAGATAGTCGAATTCTTACCTTTCCAATTCTCATGTCATTTCGTGCTCCACCACCAGTTGCCGGGTTTTCAGTTCCTCCCAAGTGGCAGTTGTCAAAAACTCCCAAGGTGATCACCGTGCAAGGGTCATACACCTCCCATGTATACTGCTCATTCCACTTAGGATTGAAGTTTTCAATGATCGTTCTGGTCCGTACCCACTTCAGCCCATACTTGGCTACACAATAAGCATCAGTAGTTCCTCTGCCATCCTTCGTTTTCATTGGAAGAAGCCCTTGCGCACTCAGGATGCCGACTTCAAGGATTCCAATGGGCTGCTTCCAGAGCTGCCTAGCTGTTGGTCGTTGGTCACTTATGTACATTGTTGATTCGTCAAGTACATGATAAGCACCCTCGAGGCAAACCCTGAGATGAATCCTGGTTGAAAATTTGAGCTCGTGCCTCTTGTCTCCCTCTAGAGCACCAAACCCAAATTTTTCAAGGTTGAACCACTTGGAGTGAACTGGCCGGTGATCCAAGCGCCTCTCGAAGATATGGAGCGGCAAATTTGCTCTCCCCATGACTTCATCTTTCGCAGGGCTTGCTTTATTTTCGACAGTAAGTATCAACTGCTCTTCAAATGGCTCTGCTGCGACAAAGATCAGATCTTCATTCCACATAGGGTTTGTTGTTCTGGTTGGACATAGCTTGGTTTTGAGTATCTGGTTTCCAACTTGAGCTTTCACGAAAACCTGTGGCAATTGACTTCTGTCAAGCGATTCTACATCCTGAGCTTCAATCACATTAACTCTGAGATACCACAGTTTTGGCGAAACATAAACCTTTGATCGGATATTGAAAACACCCTCCCCATGAACCGAAGTAGCATCTGAGTGCCAGGACTCTGGAAAAGCTTCATCAGCCTGTGTACCCATCCAAACTGCAAGCATCACCTCTCCTCTCACCTTTCTATCTCCACTGCGACCCTCTAATCTATACCACTGAGGTGCCAAAGGGCTGTCTGGTGGAACCCTTGTAGGCACTTCATGCATGTCAAAGACCACCTTTCCTACGTAATCATCTCTCAACACCATCTCTCTATCTCTGAGGAATACTTCAACCACTGAAGACTGAATTTTCTCCTTTGAGAATGCGAAAACCAGGTTCCATTCAGGGTTGGTTTTCTTCTCAAAATGCTGTGTTTTTCCTTTATAATTCCCAACTTTAACTTCTATGTAGGGGTCGAAGCTTCCAGTTACTGGGTGTGTGGGAAGATCTTTGGCTTTCACAACTCGGACATACAGATAAAACATCTGCTCAACAAGATCATACGTGCTTGTTGCTCTTTCACTGCTAATCCACCCGCCTCCACCGCGTAGTCCTCCATGAGGCCAACGTTCCCCAAGCTGAGGCTTTGTGTTCTTCAATTTGAAGTCATCTTTGTGGTCAGGAGCAGCTATTGGATTCATTGGTGCAAAATCGAGGGCACCCTTTGCCAATGTTTTTTTCCAAAGAAATTCCTTACAGCAGCAAAGCTTGCTGTTAGCGTATTGATGCACAGGACTGTCTCCTATTAACTTAGTCTGTAAGACTTACAGAAGTTGAAATACCTTTGGTGCTCGTGTACATTCAGTACCTGAAATGGATCCTTCTCTTGCTGAGGCTTGACTTCAGAGCATCTACAACTCCACCAACAGCTTAGCCAGTACCTTTCTGGTTTGCTTTGAGCAGCAAAAGAATCTTGATTTTGGAGGGAAAGGTAAAGAGAAAGAATTATTAATAACAGCTGCAATGCTACAAGTTGTACTGGGTGAAGTGTAATGGGGAAGGCTTGTGTTTCGTTTATAAAGCATAAATGCAAGGTGATTGCCACCCCACTTGAAAGGACAAAGATAATCTTTTAAGATTTTAAAACAAGGTGACTTAGTGCATGTTCACTATCCTAGATTATTTAGGCTTTATTGGCTTTATAAAATTGTCCAACTGAAAAATTAAACCATCCACAATTCCACATTACCCTTCAGTCTCCAGTCCAGAGACCTTTATCTTTCAAGGGATGGCAGTCCAGGTTACTTTATTTGAGCTGCATCACTTAGTGACGACAGCTACTCCCTTCCCTCTGGTTTCTGCAGCAAAGCTAATGGGAAGGAAAGGAAGCAAAAACAAACCGTTTTGGAAATTTTGCAGAGTTAAAGATGCTATGGTGAGAATAAAGAAAGAAAAAGCAGCATAGAAAGCTTAATGGTGCATCACGTTGCACAAAAAGATGCTTTATCCAATATTCTTTCCCATTTTTATTCATCTTTAATTTAATTTCTTGCTGTCAGTACGACTTTCTTCATTTAAAGTGAAATGCTGTTTTCTTCGAGTCCTTTTATACAAGTCAAAAGACCATTAGGGGCTACAGCACCGGTGTTCTGCTTAAAATTCCTAGGCATTGACAGACAAGGCTATCCCTCTTTGTTGGATTCTATTTTGCTAACAATTTCGGAGCAAGAACAAACATCCCATTTACAGATGGAGCATCTTTTGCTTTAGACAACTCTAAATAACGATGACTACACGAGGGAATATTTTGTATTGATGTGCATTGAGAGCAGAATGGGACACTCGGTGCCTTTCCGAGGAGAAAAAGTATGGGCTGCAGTCTTATTTTTAATTAGATTCTTCTGATCAGAAAATCAAGACTTCTTGATCACTACTTTTTGGATAATGAAATTCATTAGTATGATAATTACTTTGCAAACGCTGATGCAAAGTACCATACTTTAGAAACAAATTAATGATTAATCTACTCGTTATGTGTAACAACTTCCCTATTTCAGACATGTTTCAAATTTCTCCTGTGCTGGCTGTATTCTTCTCATGATGCTCCTAAATAGTATTATTAATATTTTCGTAGAAATTTTAGAAGTTACGCAGAAGACATGGTTCGATCCATAACCTGGCTGGTAACTCGAGGATTTAAGGTAAAAAATCATATTCAACATGGCATCGGAATTCTTACGAAGATCATAGGGTTTATCTTGAAAGTCTCAAATAAGCTAAAACTTTTGAAGCATTTCAGATAGGAAAAACATGAAGGGAAACCCAGTTAATGACCCCAAATTCCTTAAATATAAATTGTCTTGTAATGTGTCCACCAGATGCTTGTGTTAGTCTACCGTTTAAGGAGCCGTTCTTTTGAATGAGGTTGGGTCTCCGAGGTAAGATAGAAAAACGAAGTTACTAACCTGTTTTTTTTCATGATTTTAGTTAATTTTTAAAAAATTATTATCACATCCTTGTTCTTTAAAATAAAGCATGTCTGAGTTTTTTTCCACTACCAAGAGTAACAATTTGATGATTTGAACGACACTCACTGTATATAGTAAGCATTGTTCATAAAGCTAACTGCATATAGTAAGCATTGTTCATAAAGCCAGAGTAAAAAGTAGTTTGGAGGGCATGGATGTGCTATGAAAAAGAAAGCATATTTGCTAGCTATTAAAGGAGAGTATGGCTGTGGATGCTTATTATTAAAACATGAGAAAAATATTATTTGTTGTCATTCTCCAGACAAGTTCTTCCTAAAGCAGAACACTCGTCTTTTTTTTACAATTCAAAGCGGAGAGCCAACACTGCTGGTTTGAGTGAGGAGAGGGTAAGTAAAGGTAAGGTGTGGAAGAAGGAAGAGAGTAAAAGTGAAATATAGACGTTTTCTTGAATTTTTGGATATAAATTAGGGAAAAGTAAGATTATGAATCCACCCTTGTTGCTTTCAAGGACGGAAAGAATTAGTTATTAATATGCACTCTATTTTTGAATTTTTTGACACAATGTGTATAATATTAGGGTTTCTAGTATAATAATATAATATAATTAAAAACTTGTAATCTGTATTTGTAAAAAATTTCTACTTCTCTATTTATTTTTCAATTAAAACTCCCAGCTGCAAGTTGATAAATTCTTAGTGAAATGCCCATTGAATAAACCCTCTATTTATATATGGAAAATATGAAAAAAAATCAAAATTAAAAATCAAAATTTGAAAAATGAAATAATGAAGATGGAGGCCATGCTTTATAATGAAAAATTTTCACTCCTTTTTATAGATCATTTAGAAACATTAAAGCAATAAATAAAATATAATAAAAAAAAACGATAGATATCTCAACAACACAATGTTATATATATATATATTTTTAATTTTCTTAGTTCTTTTCTTATTTGAATTCAGGATTTCGGTTTTTTTATAACTTACAGTAGAAATAATGGGTAAGGCATTTTCTTCCATAAATAAAACTTACATATTTATTATTTATTTATTTTATTTTATTTTTAATCTTCAAAATTTTGCTTTTTTTTTATGCATAATGAATCCACAATAAGGTTGATAGGTGTCTATTTAATAAACACATCATAAAAATATAATAAATTCCAAAAAAACACTTAAAAAAAATAAAGATAGTAGCACTCAAATAAAATAAAGATATCTAATTAAAAAAAATACAATAATTTAATTACAAAAAAGTGAAAGTGTACTTGACTTCCTTCAACTATTGGTCAAAGTGTTGCTAGTTTCTTAAAAATGTTACACCACTAACAGGGTAAAAAATTTTATCTAGAATTTCACCTGGAATGACTAGGTTATTTGGACCTAGTCCAATAACCAATGACCTATTTATTTTTTTTCTCTTTTTATTATTGTTCTTTTTTTTTATCTTTTTCTTTCACACACACATGTATATGTATTCTTGGCATTGGCAATTTTAATGTGTAACATGTAATTTTTTTTCTCTTGCATGCATAACATTTTTATTGATAGACACTATTTTCTATCATCTACATATATTTTTACTATGTTTGTTTACCATCCCGCATAAACTCCAATGAAAATCAATGTACTTCATCACAAAGATGTTATACATCAATTTCTTCTTCAATCACGTGTTAGGCACAAAATCCTTTATATAACATCATACCAATCGATAAGTCACATTAGTTGACCAATGACACAATCTTCATGAAAAAAAGTTCACGCTAGGTGTAAAAACACACTCAGTCTCACAAGCAGGCTATGACCAATTTAAGGACACAAATTCTTCACAATAAAGAGTGACAAACTCTATACTCACAAAAATTCTTAACCGACACAATCTTTTCAAAGCCCCATATACCTAGTTATACCTAGACATGCACACCATGTACTTTCATTTTTCTTTTTTATACATTATTTTGTACCCTTTATACAAGTGATAACTTAAACATCAAAGAGTTCCTTGTTTCACGAGGGACTTACTTTTTTAAGAGCTCTTAGAAACAATAGTAGCTTAATTCATACGATATATTTTCATAGCAGACTGTGGAAAACTCAATTAACATGTGAAATTTTGTACAATTTCATCAATGACGTTATCTATAGGATATGAATAAATATCTAGTTCATTCCCTTTACTCTTAACCTAAATCATTTTTCATGGCTAGTGAAACTCCAATACAGGAGAGAGTGATTGATCTCCCTATTATAGCAACTCCAGCTCCTCTAATTCTCTAACAACTCTCCAACCAAGTGCAATTTCTCAACAATGATGCCACAATGATGCAACTACATCTCCACACCCTTTCATTTATGCAATAACAAGCTTTCATGCATGTACCCTTAAATGCACAAAAACAACTCCACTTTTTTGAAGGAACATATGATATGCAAGCGAGTAACGCTCACACTCATATATTTATAAGGAGTTATACATCTCGTTCTCACTTGATACCTTTTAAAAGATACAGTTACCATCAATCTTTATTTGAATCTCACTTACGCACTAGAAAAAGACCTAGGAGTAAGATGAGATTCATAACTCCATAAGCTTCTTAATACATTATAGTGGGAGAATCACCATTTTGTCACAGAATCCTGCATACTCAAATCTCCAAATACTTTGTTTCTACAAAAGCTAACCTAGACAATTACAAAGGATTGACAGAACTTTAGGAGCACATATAAAATGTGAGATGTAACATTGAGCTTGTCACATAAGACATTGATGTTATGCGCAGAGCTTTTCCAACAACACTTATTGGATCCGCACGTGCATGGTACCATAACTTAGAGCTTGAGTCTATTCTCCATCTTCATAATCTCATCTCTAAAATCATCTCTCATTTTAGCACAAACATTTCTACCAAAAAAAGTATCATAAAGCTCTTCGCTATTACACAATGAGAAGATAAGAGCACTAAGTCTTATCTCCAAAGGTTTAACAAAGAAATGCTTAATATGGATAGAATCCTTGAATTCATTACCACAAAAGCTCTGATTAGTGGAGTATACAATTATTTCATGTGAAAAATGTTATACACACTTCTTGAAATAAGTTTTCGTAGCGTCAAATAAGCAATGTATTTTTTTTTTTTTTTGTGGAAGAAACCATGGTCACCAGACAAGGTCACCCATGTTTTCAACAAATTGAGTCTCCTTAATGTTATCATTCTCTCACTAGAGCATAAAAAATGAACATCAAAGGGCATAATCATGATCACCTCATATTCCCTAAGCTCATGACTAAATATTTAACCACTATATGGATTAAGATACTAGTTGTTATATAAGAAAAAGAGTTCATACAATATCCTCCTATAAAAAATTATGCGAACATGAGGAACCCTAACAATTTTGAATTTTTCATCATGATCATGTGCATGACATTAAGGAATGTCACACTTTGAAAGAGAGAAAGAAAGATTAATCGTTGGAGGTTACCTTTATCAGTTTTTGAGAAAAGAAAAACAACTAGAACTAGGGAAAGAAATCTACACATTTGATGCGCTGTTTGAGATCAATAATCTCCAGATTATACCATAAATTGTATATCTATCTTATGATATTTTTAATAAAAAACAATAGGTTTTCTCCATATCTTCGCTATGCAAATCTCCATGTCACCAAACACGTCTTATAATTCCTATGACCACTGTATCCAGGTTCTCATAACTATATCTCTTTAAAAAGATCATGGATTCTTCTCTAGGTCCCACCAATCACTTGTCTTTTAAATGATCATGTATCCTTCTCTAAAAAATATTGACAAAAATCTCTTAAGAGTTCAAAAAAATAAATTTGGCAAACATTCAAAGGCATGGCCATGAAGGTAAACTTTTACACTCTAATTTTTTCTTCCTCTTAGCTAGCTAAAGTCTTGTAAACATATATGTTTACAAGACTTAATAGAGAAAAGGATGGGGTATAATTTTTACATAAAAAAATAATAATAAATATTTGGGTTTTTTGGGCCTCAGCCTAAATAACCCTGATCGTCTAAAGTTAGTAGACGCGAGCACCCAAGATGTCCAGGGTGACCATGTGCTGGCACTTAAAGCAACCAGGTTACTCAGGCCTAACCTAACGACCAATCCAATTTTCTCTCTCTATGTTTTTTCTTCTCTCTCTATCTTTTTCTCTCACATTTATAAATTTATTTTTTTAGATATTGACAATTTTAATATGTAGCATACATAATTTTTTCTGTCTCACACGCATAAACTTTTTATAAATAGACATTATTTTTTTATCACCTAACTATGTTTTTGCTATACATGTCAATCCATATGAACTCCAATGAAAATAAATGTACTCCATCACAAAGATATGACACACCAACTTTTCCTTCAATCAACTGTCAGGAACTCATGGCACAACATGACATCATCAATCAATGAGCCACCTTAGTTGGCCAATGACACAATCCCTCCTCTATGAAATAAAATCCAAGCTAGGTGTATAAATATACCTAGTCTCACAAGTAAGCTATGACCAACTTTGGAGACAGAATCTCCACAATAGAGAGTCATAAACTCGCACCTATACAGACTCTCTAGAGTCCCACAGAGCTAGCTACACCTAGATACGCGCACTACGTATTCTTATGTTTTTTTTCTATACATTACATTCTTCTCCACATACAAGTACTGACCTAAACATCATAAATATCTTTGTTTCATGAGGAACTTACTTTTTTAGGAGCTCTTAGACATAAACTTAGCTTAGTTCCTGTAACCCGGTTTTGTAATAGACCATGAAAAACCCAATTTCTATTTGATTTTTTTACCACTAATTTACTATATATGTTAATTCAAATAATTAACGATTAATTATTGCATGAAAATGCACATATAACTCATGTAATAATTGGTTACTACTAATTTGTATTAATATATAAACTAAGTCAAATCAAACAATTTATTCTAACCAATTAGTCAAAACTTTTTAGTTAAGATCAAATGTCATTCAAGCCATAGTTTAAGAGAGTTGGATACAACTTAGCCTTTTTAAAAAAACCTAGCCACTTTTGATTAGAAAATCTTTATGAGTAGAGTCATGTGATTAAGATTAGGAACCCGTTGATTTAAGTTATGGTGTTTCTAAGGATAGACATGTGATTAAGATTAGGAACTCTGTTAATTTAAAATAATAGGAATGGAGGGCTATTCCCATTGTGTAGCTCATGATCGTTTTAACCTTCAACTTAAAAAAAAAAAAACTGAATGTTCATAATATCATAACATTATGATTATGCACAATATTATCGTCCATGTTCAGTAAAGTCTTATTTATAACGCCAATAAAAAAAATGATTTTGAGGATGTCAATAAAAAAAAAACAAGTAGTTTTGTAACGAAAATCAAAATTGAAATTCACGCGTAAAGTAACATTGCCAAAAAGAACTATTCTTTAAATATGACATTAAACTATGATTTCTTTTAGGTTTTATCAAGAAATTTCATTAATTTTTCAAGCTAAATAGGAGAAACCCCCCTAACTTAAAAAAAATCCTTATGAACTAAAAAACATAAATTTTCACCTTAAACAATATGATTTCTTGAATATACTCCTCTATTAGAATTCTACTGAGAAATTTAAGAAAAAGTCATAGAGATTCTACCAAGTCCTCTTTTTTTTTATACCTACTTGGGCCTCGTTTGTTTGACGGAAAGTGATTTCATGAAAATCACTTTTCAAACTCTCCTATGTTTGTTTGTCATTAGAAAAGTTGGTCAACGGAAAATATTTTTTAATTTCTTCATCTTTCAATTTTTTTTATTTGTTAGATTTAATCTCTATTATTTTGATTATTGTTTATTTTATTTGAGATAATTTATGAAATTATATTTTTTTTCAATTTCATTCTCATTCAATTTTTTAACTTGTAAGATTTGTTTCTCATTATTTTAATAAACTTGAAAAAATTAAAACATTAATAAGTTATTTTCTAGCTCATTTTCCATGACATAACCAAATACTGAAAAGTGTTTTCCAACTTATTTTCCATTACACTACCAAACATCAAAAAATAATTCACGGAATTTACTTTTCAAAAAACTACTTTCTAGCAAACAAACAAGACCTTAGAAAAATATATTACTAATAAAGAAAAAAAAAAGAGAAGAAGGAATTGAGATGATTTTTTATTTGCTTTTTTCCTCTATCAATTTTTCAACATAGCCCTAGCAAAGGGGCACATTGAAAAAATCATAATGTTTAGGATGAAGAATTAGAGAATTTTTTTAGCTCAAAAGGGTATTTGTTTTTCTGCTTAAGTTTAATAGGATTTTTACAATTTGGTCAAATTTCAATTAAAAAATAGCGGATATCTTTTTTTACATGGGTATCTAAAAGTGTATTAACAATTGTTTTTTAAAGTATATTTTACTTGAAAATATATTAAAATAATATTTTTTTCATGTGTTAAAATTTATTTTAATATTAACACATTAAAATAATTAAATAACACTAAAAATAATTTAAATTTTCATGAAAAAAGATATTAAACGGCGAGCCAAGCAGAAAACCTCTTGTCAAGGTGAAAAGAAAACGAATCCAAGCGACTTGACACTTGGTGATCTGAATGTATGATTAATTAATACAGAAAAAGAGAGGACATTTTACGTTACTTTTTATACGAAACCAATCAAAGCACCCTTTTTCTCATTTTGATAAATATCATTTTCATTTGACATTACTTGGTGGAGGTGTTTTTGGTGGAGGTGTCTTGGAGTGCGTGCCTTCATATGATCTACAAACTGAGACCCAGCTCTTTTATACGTAAGAGTTGCACATAACGACCATGGCTCGTAGTTGACTCAAGTTTGCGATCCCATGGCTCGTAATATTTCAAGCTTGCGAGTTCTTTCTCTTAGTTTAGTTCTTGAAAATAACTATTTACCCGTATGTAGCGCCAAGTGTATCCATAATATATATATATATATATATATATATATATATATATTGACTGGTCAAGCTATTTAGTTTGGTTTTATGTAGCTTTGTAAAGATGCAAAATGACATTATTATCAGGTTTGCCATCCCCCCGTCAAAATCATCCGAATGTTTAGAAATATGGTAATGATTATGAGTAAAAATATTTAAAATATATTAAAATAATATTTTTTTTAAAAAATTATTTTTAATATCAGCTTATAAAAATAAAAAGAATATTAATTTAAAAAAAATTAAACTTTTAAGAATATAATTTTAACAGCGTTTCAAAACAATATTTAAATTTACATCAACATATAAGGAGGCGGGGTAAGGGGGGAAGGATAAGTCAATGTTGGAAGGTATCCAAAATAAAGGTAATTAATAGCTAAGAATTGCAACTTGAATACTTAATTTCTAAATAAATTCCTGACCAACCTAGTCAATAATTAAGGCAGCTGTGATTTAATATAAACAATTACCGGGACAAACACGAACTACTCACTCTCATGTGAGCGTAAACCAGCAGGAAAGCCGGTGGTAAAGAGATACAAGAACATGGAGATCTGACAGTACTGTGTCTCACCTTAAATCTGGCTTAGGTTAGTCAAATATTTTGGCCGATATTTACTTGGACTTTCCCTCTTCAAACCAGCTCTGAGCTGTCTATATAGCCTTTCCTCAGATCATAACTCATAACCATACAAACATATCGAAGACAGAAGAACCCTTTAAATAGAACATTTGCATTCCATCTATCAAAAAACGTAGAGCAAAAAGAAGAGGTCTTCTAAAGCGAGCAGAAGCGAGCATGAAAACCCTTTTCCTTTCCCTTGTCATTTCCACTCTTCTTTCACTCTCCCTCTCAAAAGAACTTTGCAATTCCCATGACAAAAAGGTTCTCCTACAAATCAAAAAACATTTTGGCGATCCATACCTCTTAGCTTCATGGAAATCGGACACTGATTGCTGCAATGATTGGTACCAAGTTGAGTGTGATTCCACCTCCAACCGCATCATTTCTCTCACAATTTTTGCTGGCAACCTTTCTGGCCAAATTCCCGCTGCAGTTGGGGACTTGCCCTATCTCCAGACCCTTGTATTCCGCAAGCTGACAGATGTTACAGGCCCCATACAACCTGCCATTGCCAAGCTCGTACACTTAAATTTTCTCAGACTTGACCGGCTAAATCTCACTGGGACAGTACCTGGCTTTCTTAGCAAACTCAAGGAGCTCACATTCTTGGACTTGTCTTTTAACGGCCTTTCTGGATCAATACCGAGCTCACTAGCTTTGCTGCCAAATCTTGGTGCTCTTCACTTGGACAGGAACAGGCTGACAGGTTCAATCCCCGAATCATTTGGGACATTTAAAGGCAGCGTACCGGATCTTTACCTGTCTCACAACCAACTTACTGGTGAAATCCCTGCATCATTAGGGAACATGGACTTCAGCGTCATTGATTTATCACGCAACAAGCTTGTTGGTGATGCTTCCATGCTATTTGGGCTGAACAAAACTACTCGAAATGTGTATCTCTCTAGGAATATATTGAAATTCAATTTGTCAAATGTGACGTTTCCAAGTGGCTTGGAAAATCTGGACATTAGTCACAACAAGATTTTCGGAAGCATACCTCCACAAATGACTCAGATACCTTTGCAGTCCCTGAACATGAGTTACAACAGGCTGTGTGGCCAGATTCCTGTAGGTGGTAAGCTGCAGAGCTTTGATAACTCCACATATTTCCATAATAGGTGCTTGTGCGGGGTTCCCCTTGAAAACTGCAAATAGGCCAGTGGAAAAGGAAGCATTTTCCACTGTGAATAAGGATTTGCAATATTTCTGAAAGCAACATGTATTGAGAAGATAAGATCAATCAAGGATAAGCAATATCTATTATTATCTCTGTTTTCAATTTCTCTTCGTTTTAATTTAAGTACATTGAATCCACAGAACTTTGAATCTTGCATTACGCTATCTTACAAAAACCAATAATTGACAATGCTAACAAAATTTTTAGAGACTAAGTGCCAAGTTTTGGATTCCAACAAGACCCCAAGACTAGTTTATAGCAGTTCTCAACTTAGCGCTTCTGTAAAGAACTGCAAGACAGACTCTCAAGTGTCTCATAGAAAAAGATTATTCATCAATCAAGTTTTTATCAGTATAGTAACTATAGTTTTACCAAAAAAATGTTGGATTAAAAAAGATTTATGGATTTAAATTTTCTGGAACACAAGTACATCCCAGTAAAGAGGTGTAGTGCCAGACCCAACCATAATTGAGCTCGGTAACGTGTCAAGCTCCAGGCACGTTTAAGGAACAAACCTAGGCTTCTTTGAACCCATCTAAAGAACATACTCAGCCTTTTTTAGGCTCACCAATGGAAGGATCCACCTCCCTTGGGTTTATCTTAGGGGAAGAGCTCAGTTTTTATAAACTCAACTATATTTGACGTATTAAACCATAATATCTCTACACCTTTTAAGTGTATAAAAATCCTTCAAGAACTCATCATATTTTTATCAAATATTAATACAGATATAAATACACCAAAGAACAAGACTCATGAGTTATAAATATACCACGAGACCTATATAACAAAGGTTCACAATCTTCATTCTTTACTGTATATATATTTAAACATCGGAGAGTCCATATCTCTATCAAAGAAGATTTTTTGAAAGCAATAGTAACAAGTCACCTTGACCTACCAAACACCAAATATAAGCTATCAATCACCTTTACTAGAAAGAATGAATGAGATTAATAAAACTAATTGATTAACCGATTATCCAACCTGAAAGTTATATTCTTAGGCTATTTAAATATTTTAGAAGATCATCAATTATGATTTATAATGTTGGCATCATTAATATTAATATATTTTTTGTATTTAATTGACAAGAGGGACAAAAATATTTCTTGCAACACAAAACTTGTCAAAGCACCAAGATTTTGCTCTCTAATTATTACTTGGTGATGTTGTTTTTGGTGGGGAGGTATGAAAAGATTTCCAGAAGTCAAGGCTTATATTCTCTTTCAAAGACATCTAGAATTTAGCAAGCGAATTTTAAGGCTATCGAGCTTTGACTAGGATATGGAATTATAAATCTAGCTGTGAAAGCTCGTAAGCGTCACCCAATCACACTGACACAACATGGCGTGGGACACGTGGCTGAAAAATAAAAGCTCACAAGAAGACGGTTTTTTTAATTATTTTATATATTATGCTAATTTTTTTTAATTATTTTATATATTATGTAAGAAATTTATTTTAAAAGTAAATAGAATTCGTTAATAAAAATCAATATAATGATTTGTTTGTAAAAATAATTAAAGTATAGAATTAAAAAAACAGTTGTCAGGTTATTTATATTTTCTATACCATTATATATATATATAAATTATGTCTACTTAAATTATCTTAAAACCAACTATAATAAATTATTCTTTCGTTAAGAAATATTTGGATAGCACTGACTAGCTAACGAGTCCACTTGTTGCTAGGGATCTGCTCACAATATCTGATTCAATTTATTTAATAAATTTTCCAAAATAAATCCAACCAAAAACAACAAATAAAAAATTCAAGGCAACCCATATTATTTTTAAAAATCACAAAAAAAATCATATAAAAAACAGATAAGATAAAGAAAAGACATAGTTTGATTGTTAATGATATAAATATTGAATAATAAAATTTAAAAAAATTTAAAAAGAGCCTAAGAAAAGACATAGTTTGATTGTTAATGATATAAATATTGAATAATAAAATTTAAAAAAATTTAAAAAGAGCCTAATCACTAATAATATAAATGTTGAATAATAAAATTAAAAAAAATCAGCTTTAACAAAAATCAGGCAAACCCTAATGAACATTTTAAATCTGGGCTAAGATTTCACACTTGTAACCAATTAAATCCTAGATTCTTGATGAATCAAGAAGCTTTATTTAAAAAAAAATTAATGTTGATAAGACAAAGTAAATAAAATAAAGGACAACAAATAAAAAGACTCAAGAAAACAAGGTTCATTTTTAAATTAGTGAAAAATCCCACAGAAAGAAAAACAAAACAAAGCCAAATATTCTACTGAATAAATATTGAATGATGAAACTTAAAAAACATAAGTTTAAATACAAGCGATAAAATCAAGCAAACATGGACAAATTTTCTAAACCTAGTTTAATCTCTAAAACCCAAATCTCGTGAAATTATAGACTAGAGCTAACTCAAAAAACTCAATTTCCAATCTATCTAATATTAAATGATAAAAAAATATCAATTTAAAATTTTTTTCAAAGAAAAGAAATAGTAATAAAAAGAATAAAAATCAAATTTATCAGGAAAAAAGACTCAATGAGGATAAAATTATAAAAAAAAATTTATCTCAAATAAAACAAATAGTAATAAAAATAATAAGAACTAAATTTGGAAGATTAAAAACGTAAAGTGGGGTGCAATTGAAAAAAAAAATCTAATTCTATAAATTTTTTAAAAACATTATTTCAAATATTGAAGGATGGAATAAAAAAAATTAATTTAAAGAATTAAAAAAAAACTAATATAGAATGGAAAATAAAAAGACCCGAGATAACTAGGGTTATTTTTAAAACCAATAAAAAATTCTATAGAAAGCAAATAAATAAAAAGAACAGAATCTATCTCTAAATGAACAAACATTGAAGGATGCAAATTTAAAAAAATATCTTAAACAAAGGAAAATAAAAACCAAGTAAACCTACACGCGAACCTTTAAAACCTAATCTAATCTCTAAAACATACAACTTATAAAATCCTAGATCCTGATTCAATTAAGAAGCTTAATTTTCAACTAATTTAATGATAAAAATGAAATCATGAAAAAATATCAACTTAAAAAATTTACTAAAATTAAAAAAAATACAATACAAAGAACGAGAATCAATTTTGATAGGAGAAAAACTAAAAAGAATGAAATTGTAAAAAGAAAAATTAAAAAATGATCCAAAATAAAAGAAATAGCAGTCAAAATAATAAAGATCAAATTTGAAAGAAAAAAAATTGAAGGAGGTGGAATTAAATTTTTTTATATATATTTTATAGATTATTCAAAATAAAAAAAATATTAATTAAAAGGATAGGTACCAAATGTCAAGGGGAAAATATTGAAGGGGCTAGGATGAAGTTTTAAAGGGGTTGGCATGAAAATCAAGATGGAAAGAGAGAGAAAAAATGATAGACGAGGCCAAAACTGAAGGCGTGTTTGGCGCACATGTTGCACCACTATGAAAATGTCAAAACCTTTCCAACATTGTCACAAAATGTAAGGTTTGGTGATCGCAGAACCTCGCATGCGCCACCCAAATGGTGCGGGGACTAACCACTTGTGAGAGCATGTTATGAATGTGCCACCAAGGTTTTTTAATAATATTTAATATATGAATAATAATACCTCTAGGTAATCTTGATATTGACAAAAAAAAAAACACACCATGGTAAAAGGATTAAAAAGCCCTTTTAGGAGAGTTTAGTTGATTTTGTTTTCGAGAGTAATAAAATAATTTGATTATTTTTTTAAAAATGAGAAAAACCAAAATGCTTTTGATTGAAAGGTAATCTTTTTTATCATAAGATTAAAGGTGTAATTTTACTGTTAAAAAATGTAAATGACTAATTTAGCCTTGGGTCCTTGTCCAAGTTGTGAAATCTTAGAACTTCTCTAAGTACCATTTGAACATCGTCATTTTATATTAGAAAAAACAAATTTAGCCCCGGCAGCATGGCATAGGAGTACTTTGTTCTTGGCGTGCTCTGCCAAGACTGTGTGATGAGGCCAGGTTATGGGATCCATTGGCATAACCTGGATGAAAGATGGTCATGATTAACACAGATGGAATGATTTATATCTAACCCAAACACTTAAACAAACTTTAAAAAATGCATCATTTTTTAAAAGCTTTATATATATATATATATATATTGAAAAAATAGTATTTTTTTATAAATTATCCAATAAAAAAAAGAAAATCTCATAAACCATGAGGCACAAGAAGCCCAGCAGAGGCTCGAATTCCTCAAACGGTATAAAAAGCAGCCTTGCATTTCTCATCCCATGCATCCTCGCACTCTCATTTCTCAAAGATTGATCACCCCGCTATCTCTCCCTTTCGAACCTGAGACTTCGCCAGAAAACCACCCTGCAAATTACCTACTTTCTTTCTTTTTCCAAAACAAACTATCCTCCTTATCAAGAAAACTTCCCTAACACTCCATAACCCTATTCAAGAAACCAACAAATTCTCTCGAATTAAACCCATTGAAGATCAAGATCAAACCATAATAAGCATCATCCATGGCAGATGAACAAGACCAAGAATCCGAAGCTCAACTTCAGTACCCAACAGACCCAAATGCATACAGACTCGTGGATGAGATTGGCGGTACTGATGCTAGAGCCAAAGTTCACAAAGCAATATGTATCCACAACACCTGGAAGTCAACTTTCGTTGCAATCAGAATCTTTGATCTTGAGCAATATCCAGCCGATTTTGATGGTCTCAGACGTGAAACCAAAACCATGTCACTTCATTCGCACCTTAACGTTCTTGCATCCCATCGTTCTTTTGCTGTTGATAGCCATCTTTGGGTGGTTATGCCTTACATGGCTGCTGGCTCTCTCCAGCCTATAATCTCTACTTACTTCCCCGACGGACTACCAGAGCCAAGCATCGCAATAATTCTCAAAGAAACCCTCCAGGGATTGTGTTATATTCATGATCAAGGCCGTTTACACACAGATATCAAGCCAGGCAACATTCTTATAGACACAGAAAATGGCAGCATAAAACTTGCAGATCGTGGCAAATCGGTCTCGATTTACGACTTAAGAAGCGTTGTGGGATCATCCCCATTGTCCCCCTCATCAAGAATGAGGTTGACTGATGTTGCAGGGACCCCATATTGGATGGCACCAGAGGTTATACATGACTTAGATGCAGGTTATAGTCTCAAGGCTGATATATGGTCTTTTGGTATTACTGCATTGGAAATAGCCTATGGTCGACCTCCTTTCTCTGACCTTCCTCCATCGAAGTCTTTGATCATGAAGATAAAGAAGAGGCTTGGGTTCTCTAATTATCATGACGAGAAGCACAAGAAAGATTTCAAGAACAAGAAGTTCTCTAAAGAATTTAAAGATATGGTTGCTTCTTGTCTTGATGAAGACCCTTCAAAGAGACCTTCTGCTGATCAGCTTTTAGAGTATTCTTTCTTCAAGAACTGTAGAGGATTAGACTTTTTGTTCAAGAAGGTTTTCGATGGGTTACCTAATGTTGAAGAAACATTCAAAGAACTCAAGGCTTTACAAGGGACACCAAGCCAGATTACTGCTGGCACTGATGTTGAAGAAGAAGAAGAGCGTCCTGAATCAGTTGGTCCAAGTGAGAAGACTAGATGGATCAGTGGTTGGAAACTAAATAAGTATGAATTCAATCTTGTCCCGGAATTCAGTAGTGATTCAGAAGATGATTCAGTTGTGAAATTGGTTCGTTTTGGGGGTGAAACAATCATTCCGGACACGAACATTGGGTTCAGTGTGTCGTCTATCGGGTCAAGTGACTTGGAGGGTTCAGTGGAGGATCATACTGGTGAAAACATGAGCGGAATAGAAGGAATCGTTGAGCACTTTAATCAAGAGACAATGTTAGAGGGTATAATGGCATTAATGAGGAGTTTGGATGAGCAGAGAAGGCAAGTAGCAAGAATAATTGCTCTGTTGGGCGGGGAGGCTGATGGAGAGGAACAATTGGTGCAAAGGATTGAGAATCTGATGAGGGAGTTGGACCTTGAGAAGGAAAAGAACCTGAAGTTGGAGATGGAATTGGAAAATATCAACATTGTGATTTCTGGTGCATATAATGACGCTTCTGCTGCTGCTGCTGCTGATGATGATGATGATGATGATGATGATGATGCAGCAATTGATGATATTGACTGATTAGAAGATGGGTATTTTGGTATGTCAAGCTTCTGGTTTCCTGTGCTATGAGAGAGATTTTTTCAACATCTCTTTGGTTTTGTTTGTTCTGTTTTAGCAAACGTAAAAAACAAATTACCTCTTCTGCCACTTTCTTATACAATATGATCTTTGTTTTTAAAGTCTGATGCAGTGCTTTCATGTGTTGCATCCTGATGTTGGGTTCAGCCTACGAGAGGAGCTAAATTCACATCAGGATGTGAAAAAAAATAGCGTTTTGTGTTAGTATTATCTTTGAACAGATGCATTTATTTTGTGCTTTTGGTAGAAGTTGATGTAGAATTCAGCATCATATCTCCATACCCTTCACTCCCACAATTTATTAACAGAAAAAATCATGAAGTAAAGGTACTCGAAACAAAAATTTAACCTTAGGCTGGGAAGGTACTCAAAATATACCTAAAAAATATTGATCTTTAATTTTTAGTATTTTCCTTGATAATTTTAAAAAAAATTTCTTTATTTTCCTAGCTATTTTAGAGTTTCCTTTTCTTTCCAAATTAGGTTGGTTAAATACCCATCTGAATAATTATTCTTTTTTTTTTATTATTGTCTTGATTTTCTTTTCAATACCATTTAGAAAGTTCAGGACGTTTCTGTCATTTATATATGAATTACTTATTGATATTGTTTTTATAGATTGGAATATGGCATATAATGAGTCTGTTAATATTGATGTCATCTAATAATTCTTATTTCTGTAATAAATCAGTGAAGCACATACAATTCACTTGTTTTCTTTCTCTCTTTTTTTCTGAATTTCAACAGACGAGGTAGTGTTTTCTCTAAATATTATGTCAATAAATTATTTTAAAAGTAAATATCTTTTTAAGTTTCACTGATTATCTTACACCAATTTATAAAGTGTAATTATTTTTTAAATTTCAAAGTAAATAAATTTCGACGTCTAGTTAAATTATCTTACACCAATTTGCATGAAACGGCCTGCAAAGTTTTCCATAATCTTTTTGCTTCAATAATACGTATGAAAATATTGTAGTAACACCATACAGCAGATTTGTTCTATAAACAATGCATGCTTTCTATTACTTTTACTCGAGTTCTTACTTTGTGACTTATACTGTGATATGTTATTTCATGGATGAATGATTATAACACTTTTGGGCTCTAGGGCTGTGCTCAATTGTGAAAGAGATTCTTCCGAGCAGCAGCATCTCAAGGTTTTCCTGCGTCTTGGTTTGCTGCCATGTCGCTCCTCTGCTGGAAGAAATCGTTTACAAAGGGTTTCTTTTTAAAACTATTTAAAAATCAAAATATTCTTTAACCGTAAAAAACACCCTTTTAAAAAAATTCCCATCGGCGTTCCAGCTGATTAATTTGAATATATTTAATAATAGGTTGGGCCAACAGTGTTAAAATAAGCTATGCGATGGTTTTCATGTCATGTTATGGGCCCAAACTCTGAGAAACCCAATGGAAATTCCTAGACATAATCTCAAAAGTAAAGGTCTTCCGTACATAAATAAGTTTTTGTCAGATTTAAACCGGTTTGGGAACATATCTAGAAAAGAAAATGGATTGCTATGACATCGAGTCAACTCGCAAGTTATAAAAAAAATTCTTAAAATTCACTGGTTAGATTTAACTGAATCAATGAGTTCACGATTCAATCTAGGAGAGTTAATTAGATTTCATCGAATTAAAATCTTATTTTTTTTCAACTTAAAAAACCTCATTTAAATCAACCTCGAGTCACGGATTTCTCAAATCAATTTGCCAAACTGAGCTGTTCTAACAACAATGCCCATGATAATCCATTCCGTTAATATCCCTCTGGTTCCGACAATTTTAGCTAAGTAAATTATGTTTTCCATCCTTTGTTTGGTGCAAAACTGGATTCTTGTGTAAGAATAATATCAACCAAGACAGAATTTGATAAGTGGCAATATGATCCAAAATAAATTGGTTTTCACTTCCAGTCATTATTTGAATATTGGACGTAATGGCAACATAGCATAGAATGCGGCAACATGAATTGGTGACTTCTGATTTCAGCTTTTCTTCCATCTGGGTTCACGGTAGACTATCAGAAAATCAGGATATAGCTTAAGATAGAAAAGTATTGGAAAAATAAAACAGTACTAAGTTTCTTCTGTTTTTGGGTGCAGGATTTACGATCTAGTGCGCCGCTTTTATATTTCTGGTATGCCGAGACAGAACTCGCCAATAGTTCTGGAAATAATCAAGAATCACCTTCTCGTGCATTGCATATTTTATCCTGCTTTGGAAATGTAGTAACATACAAACCATTTGAATCTAAACCGTCAAGCCTGCAATTATTGAGAGCGCAACAGGGGTTTAAAGAAAGGTTGAAAATAGTACGATCGGCATGGGTGTGCGGTGTTGTAGATGATCAATCTCTTAATCTAACTTGCTCAGCAGCTTTACTTGAAGAGTTGACGACTGGATGGGCTGCAGGTATTTAATTATCTCTAATTTATCAACATTTCTGTCATAATTTATCTCTAATTTATGGCACGGGTTAGGAAGGCTTCTGATTGCTAGATTAACACCCATATGTAGTTCTTATCCGTCTCTAATCTACTGGATTTCGGTTTCGATATAGTGTGTGCATTCACTTTTATTTTGTTCAACTCCTTTAAAATGGCCCTGCGTTTCCTTTCTTTTCTTTTCTTTATTTCTTGGGATTGCTGTTTCTTTCTGTCAAGCATACTGTTGTTTGTTAGCCCATGAAAACAAAGGATAGGGAAGGCTACTACAAGGGACATGTCTTTGCCCCCCACGGATCATATAAACGGAGACATCAAGGGAAAAAAAAGAGAGGAAGAGTCCAATTGCATTTATGATGAGTCTGAATCCCCCAGCTTAACATTCAATTTGTTTTCACTATATAAAAAAAAAAAAGGCAAAGAATCAAATTAAACTGATTAATATTATATAGTAAAATCCATAAACCCTAAATATAATTTCCGCAGTGAAAATCTCAGAGCCTTCTATAAACCCTAAAATCAGAAAAAAAAATTAAAAAAATCAAAGTAAAAAAAAAATTGAGCTTAGCAAGGCCCTAATAATTAACATTTCTTGGTTTGGAGAAAAACTGAATAGAAAAAACCGGTTAACTCACATTTACAGAATAAAAATTCCAACGTTACTAAATTGCTGCCTCTTTGATTATAAAAAGGTCTTAAAAGGATATTAACTTTTGTGAAGACTATATTATTATTATTATTATTATTATTGCTGCTGCTGCTGCTGAATATAAAAAACAGGTTAAGAGACACTTCCAAATTAATAATTCAAATGTCGCTGGATCGCAGCCTCTTTGAAAGAATGTTTGGGATTGCATTTCAAATAGTATTTTTTAAAAAAAAAAATTAATTTTTTATATTTTAGATTATTTTGATATAAAAAATAATTTTAAAAAATAAAAAAATAGGATGAAAGATATCATGATTAATTAGATTTTAATGAATCCATTAATATTTTATTGGCAAAGAAGAATAACGTTACTAAGGATATTAATAGTTGTTAACAGGTATATTGAATTGTATTTGGCGTCTCTAAATATAACTTATTTTCTCCGATTTTTACCGAGGTTTTTTTTATCAGACTAGCATAGTGTGATTAAAAAAAAATTAGAAAATAATATAAAAGAAAAAAATATTTGAGAAATAGCACAATTTTAACTAAATAATATTAAAAAACAAGATTTTATTAAACAAATGTTATTATCATTAAAACCACTAATAAAAATAATAGTTGTGTATCAAACTTAATTTCCATACAAAACTTAATCTAAACCACCATAGTCAAAAGCCAAATAAAATCATAAACTATCAAATCTCACACTCATAATTTAAAGTGTGATATTTTAAAAATATCATTTTTATTTTTATTTGTTAATTATAATCTCAAATTAATGTCTGTTTTTAAAATATTATTTTTATTTATGTATTTTTTAAGTTGTTAATGAATAATTTGAAATTTTAAACAACATGTTTATCTGTTTTTTAACGATATTAAATTATGCTTATATAAACCAAGTATAAAAATGCATAATATGTAAGGTAATTTTAAAATCAACATGACAATTAGTAAAACTAATATTACAAAACTAGTAATAATAAAAATATCTCTTAACTAGAAAAGTAACATAACATAATTATACAACATAATAATACATTTGTGACTATCCATGTCTTCTGCGACGACAACAATGATGGTTGTGGCGGTGGTTTGACTAGACACTCAAGCTTGGTCGATGGTTTGCAATAAAAAAATAATAGAAATACTTGTGGAGAAAAAAAAATATTTCTAGTATTTTAATAGAAAATTGGATGGTGTTTTGAGTGATTTAAAGGTTATTTTCTCTTTTACTTTTTTTGGATTCTAGAGTTTTTTTTCTCCTAAGGAGCGACAATCATAAAGAAAAAAAATTATTTTTCTTTTTTGGATTCGAAAAAACCTCACTCCCCGAAAAACGTATTTTGTGGGCTCAGCTGAGCGAGTAAAACCCTAACTGTCCCAGGCTCTTACAAGAGTTGCACGCCCTGACTCGAACTCGAGACCTATTGTGCATATCTCAAGCTCTTTATTATCACGCTACACCCCCTTAAAGAGTTATTATTATATATACATCATAAACATAATTCAAAATCATGATTTTCTTATAAAACCGCTATTATAAATCAAACAACCGTGTTTCAGAATAACAGTGTCATTTCCTCACCCCTACTCGTCACCTTAACAGATATAGAGCGTGTTTGGCAGTGTGGTTGCGAGTGCTTTTCAAATAACTTTTCGTGTCAAAATGCATGCCAATGGTGTTTTTTTTATTTTTTAAAAATCATTTTTGACATCAGCACATCAAAACGATCCAAAACGTACAAAACATATTAAATTTTAATAAAAAAAAATTTTAAACTTTTTAAAAACACAACCACAACAGCGTTCCTAAACGGTACCATGATCTTCTAGAATTTGAGATCCAGCTCATGTGAGATAAGAAACAATGCCATCGCATTTGACCAGTCAACCTGTCTAGTGGCACACTGACACGGTAATATCCATTCAAGATTTGTTAAGAAAAGAAAAGGACCGTCCGTGTCTGTGTGCAGAGTGCTTTTCTTTTTCCACCCTCTTTTAGTTTTTTCCTTTTTTTTTTATAATATAATATTTCATTGCTAAACATAAAGATGAGCATCAAAGGAGAAGTCATATACCAAAACTCCAGAGATGGAGGGAATAGTGTATGAATGTAGTGCTATTAAGGGTCTTCCCTGTCCTATCCTTAATCACTATACACTGTCAAAAAAATAGAAAATTCATTTCTTTAGCAGCTCGATGGCTGCTGCACTCTCACTCGATCTGTTGCCAGAAAATCCAAGTCAAAGGATGCATCCATTTGAGCTCTCACTTTCAACAATGAACTTGATGACCAGCCAAGACAACAATGCCTCACATGGTGCCCCTATCCTTCCTTATATATAGCAACCCTGGAGCATATCATTTCTCACAAAACAGGAAATAGTTGTCAGATTTCCCAACCATGAAAGCCCTCTTCATTTCCTTACTTGTTCTCGATCTCCTTTCACTCTCCTTTTCAGAACTTTGCAATCCCCATGATAAAAAAGTTCTCCTCCAAATTAAAAACCATTTTGGTGATCCTTACCTCCTAGCCTCATGGCTATCGGACATGGACTGCTGCACATCTTGGAACGCGGTGGAGTGTGACCCTACCACCAACCGCATTGTTTCCCTGAGAATCTTTTCTGGCGACCTTTCTGGTGAAATCCCTGCTGAAGTTGGGGACTTGCCCTATCTCGAGACCCTTGAGTTCCACAAGCTGACAAATATTACAGGCCCGATACCACCCTCCATTTCCAATCTCATACATCTCATTTCACTCAGACTTAGCCGACTCAACCTCACTGGACCAGTACCTGACTCTCTTAGCAAACTCAAGAATCTGAGAGTATTGGTCCTGTCTTTTAACAGCCTCTCAGGATCAATACCAAGTTCACTCGCTTTAATGCCGGAAATTGATATTCTTGAATTGGATAGGAATAATCTTACTGGTCCAATCCCAGAATCATTTGGCAACTTTGCAGGCAGAGTACCGGGTATTTCCCTGTCTCATAACCAACTTTCTGGTAAAATCCCTGCTTCATTAAACAACAGAGACTTTCGTTTGATTGATTTCTCACGCAACAAACTTGAAGGTGATGCCTCCATGCTTTTTGGGCCAAACAAAACTAGTGGAAGTGTGGATCTCTCCAGGAATTTGCTGGAGTTTAATCTTTCGAAGGTGGTGTTTCCCAACACTTTGACATATTTGGATGTTAATCACAACAAGATTTTCGGGAGCATTCCTACTCAGATGACTCAGTTAAATTACCTGTCCTTGAACGTGAGTTACAACAGGCTTTGCGGTCAGATTCCCCAAGGTGGTAAATTACAGACCTTAGATTACACCGCATATTTCCATAACAGGTGCTTGTGCGGCGCTCCACTGGCAAGCTGCAAATAGGCAGTGGCCTGAGTATGGATTTGCCACTTAGATGTACCTTGAAGTGGTATGAGTTTTTTTTTTTTAAAGTATCTTTTTCTTTCGTTTCTCCAAACAATTATCAGTTAAATAAAACCAATACAGGCCTAGGAGACATGGGGCAAGGCAGTGTCTGTATCCTGACATTTCCTTTTTATGATTCTATGGAGATGGGGGAGACTGCCAAACATTCTCATAAGCTGCTTTTCCAGATCCTCAACAAAAGGTCCAAAATGCCAAAGTTTACAGGCTACAGCTGAAGCTACCATGTACTAATAAAGAATATCAGACGAACTTCTAAATGCTAGGAGTTCCGTCTTCCTCCACTTCTTTCTACTCTGGGTCTCTAAATAATGCCAACGATTGCAAATTCTATTTTCGCACCGTCTTTTCATAACCCTAGTTTAGTCAGAAAGTATACTAGAGCTCATGATATGATGCCTGATTTATAAGAACAGGTTTTATGCGAAGAGCTCCTATGACCTGGTGGGACGAGTAATATCTCATATCAGCCTTCCAGAGCACGTCCCAGATGAACTACACAAAATCCTGGAACCTGGAGTGCATATTGACTCAAAAACTGCATATTTTAATGCCAGGGTTTTTTCACCAAGTCCAAAGACTATCAAAATAATTTAACATGCAACGCTTTCCTACATTTGCAAACGCTGGAATTGAAAATGCACACACTTGCAAATTTCCAAAGCATCGATTGAAGTAACCACCAATTTTGTAGTTAAAACATAATCAGAACCCATAACCAAACTGAAAAAAGATCTTCCGTGACTATTCCAGAATTTTTATTGTTGTTAGTTCCAATGACATCACTTATATTATTCCCTAAATCAGTGAAGTTCCTTTTACAACCAAGAGAAAACAAATAATTAAAAAGCCCCCCCATTTTCCCTTCTCTTCAGAGGATGCTCCAAGATATCAGAGGTAATACATTGTACAAGTTGAGCAAGAACTATGGGTGAAGAAGATTACCAAAAGGAATTATTTTGGTCTTCTTCATATGTGACCCGTTTCAAAATGGAGGCTCCTTCCACTCTAATCTGTTAAGCCCGTCAATAATCGCTCTCCGAAACTCATCATTGTGCAGAAGAAAGGATGAGACATGTCCACCAGTAACCCATCTCACCTCTGAACCTGGCCAAGCTTTTTGAAGCTCCAAAACAGAGTGTTTTGGTATGTATCCATCATCCTAAAAACATAATTGCAGTTGATTAAGATAGCAACTAATATTAGATTTAATAGGAAGGTTTTTGAAAACTGTACAAAGTAGAAGAAGCAGCCTAAAACAAAAAATGGAATGATGCATGAATATCTAAGGTAGCAACACTTCCTCAAATCCAAGTCGACAAATTACACTAAATAGTCTGAGAAGTTCTTATCTGTTGGTTCAATGTTTGCATGACAGGTTTGGCTGTCCAAACTAGCATAAATTGGCTTGGTAACTTGTAGTTTTACTGGCAAAAACATAGACATGATAAAACATGATACGATACTAAGTGAAGAAATCGATACCAATGCCAACTAGAAATATAATAATGGTTGACTCAAGGAGATAATCACCAATTCCACAAGCTTTCTTAAAAAAGTATCATCATACAATACTTACTGTTGCAGCAACAAATATTACAGCATTGGGGTTTTTGGGAATTGGAAAGCGCGTGACATCTGTGAGAGACAGCACATTTCGCATCCGTTCTCTCACATCCTCGAGAGTCATTGCAGGCTTTTGCACTGCAAGTTCCTCTCTCAGTGCCTCCCATGCAGTGCCATACCTCAATATCCCCTCACAGAATGCCACAACAGCAGAGTGTGGAGAAAGAAAAGGAAGGGTTGCAACAGGTGTGGGGTGCAGTGATCCAACCATTGCAGCATGTACTCCTCCTAGATTCAATAAGAGCATCAAGATTTTGAAGAGAAAAATGGACCAAAACCTTGGACATTGTTTGATGTCCTTCAGAATTCTAAACTAATACGTTGATTTTAAGCAACTTAATCAGTCTACTTCTCAACGGTCCCCAAGAAGGGTTAAGTTCAACCAATAATTGTAAAACCAAATTGTTCTTACCCATGCTCAGTCCACAAACACCCATCTTTCCAAACCCTGCCTCAGAGTCTAACCAATGTAAAAGACTGCGTGTCTCGTCAATGGTTGTCCTACCTAATAAAAGCAAGTCACTAACACACAAGAGCTTTGCGCCATGCTGCAGCATGGGTCGTCTCCGTCCATAGAAAGGGCTGCAAATTCCATGTTCAAATCAAATACAGCATCTGTAGCTTACACAATACAATAAAAAAGATTTACCTTACTGGATTGACTAACAATACAAGATTAACTCTAACCTCTCTAGCACCATGGTTGCAATATTTTCCTTCAATAATGGTCCACCAAGATGCAATCTCCGATCAAATGAATGGTCCCCAGTGCCTGCAGAATGAAGGTTTAGCATCTACTCCCTAATAACCATCAAATTAACGCAGAAATGAGATCATGTGCATTCTTCACACTGCCAACAGAGGCAAACTCCCTAAATTTACAACCGACCAGACATTTTTTACACAAGCATTAAACTGGACTTGAAACTATAAAACAACCATTTATCCAACTTTAAGGACAATCCCTGAACCACATAGAAACCACTAATTCACAATTTCGCCAATCCAAATAAAAATAATATCTAAATTTACTGACAAACACTCACAACTAAGAACTGAGGATTTGATCTAAGACTTAGCTATTATATTCAAATTCGAGCAGATTCAATGATACACCGTTTTACCTGCGAGATGAACCACACAGGCCATCTTCTGTGGTGGGACATGTTTGGGTGCAAGAAAAGCAACCCTTGCAGTGTGACTCTCAGGAGGCAATGCACTAATCAACTGCTCATCACAAGTAGTCCTAAAAACACCTTCTCTTAAACAAGCACTTCTGGTCTCCCAAACTGTTCTCCAAATAGGTTGTATTAAACTTGGAGGCCAATTTTGGCCTTCAACTTCAGGGAATAAGTCCTTAATCATTCTCTCTAAAAGCTCAAGCTTTGAACCACCCCACCCTCTAGAAAAGAATGGTGGGCTTATTTTGGTTCTGTGCATAAACGCTCCATAAATGTGGTCTATTACATAATGAAGCATTCCTATATTGACTGTTACCATGTTTTGAGAGAAACCCAGAATTGCAATCACTCAAAAGGAATGAACTTTATGAGAATTTAATCCAAATTTGATTAATTTAAAAGAAACCCAGAAGTTTTTTTTCCGAGTAAACAATAATTTTGAAGAGAAAATTGAGATTACAATGTGATTAGAATTGGATTGATTTAAAATAATCACAGGAGTTTACATACACAGCACTCTCTCAAGTATTCGCCAAATTTCAATGAACGAGCATGAGAGAATAGATTGGATTTTTATCGAAAACTTGTCATAAAAAATCAAAATTGTGGAACAAAGACAGAATTTAGATCTGATAAAAACACGGGAAAAGATTAACAAAATATTATCAGATTCAAAAAACCAAAGACATTGCAACGAAGTTGAGAGAACGAAAGAGAAGTTAGAGAGGGAGAATGGGGTCAAGCACAAATGGAAAGACTGATTTGCCTGATTGAGACTTTAGTATCTTTAGAGAATCGAGGGAGCCATTCGAATAGGATGGTTCAAAATTGCTGAAAAACAGGAGGGAGAGAGAGAAACTGTGGGCTGAGAATGAAAGCTGGGTTTCATGGGTCCCATGTGTTAGACATGCCACCTCATTTCCATCTACTTTCGGATTTTTCGTTGTTTACTTTTGTTGGTGTTGCTTGTGATCATGACTAATGATGCTTACGAGGATAAGGTTCCAACTTCCAATGGATTATTTTAACTTTTATATCAATTTAGTTTTTAATTGACTTTTTATTATTTTATTGATGCCTATTATTAGAATCTCTTAATAGAAAAACTTTAAATTTCCTATAAAATAACTCATTTATTGCATAAAAAAAAATTGCGATAGAATTCACGATTTATAATATGAGTAAAAAGATTTGTTTGGAAATTTTTTAAATTAAAAAAAAATTTAATAAAAAAATTAAAAATAAAATTAAGTCTAGATCATTTTTAAGGTTTGAAATTACAAGATTCTCAACAAATGATAAAATATTTTATTATTTGCTAATATGTTTTTAAATTGAAATATTTTTGTTCTATAATGGATTAATTATATGGAAACTATTCTTTTGTGAGGAAATTTTTATCATAATTATAAAATTTAGATTCACATCTGAATAATAATAATTGATTTTATGAGACCCAATCAATTTAAATATAAATCAATTCAAGTTAAAAAAATTATAACTTAGTCTAATTTAATTATACATTTAGATTGACATCTTAATAATAAAATTATTTTAAAAATTTAAATTAATTAGAGTTAACTCTTTAACCTAATGTGAATCTTGGCCACGAGGTTATTAAAACTATGGTTTTTTATGTGTGCAAAGATAATAACTAGAGTAGAAGAACTAATAATCAGAACATATAACCCTTATATGTAAACAACGTAGTGCACACATACAGTTTAAAAAAAAAGTACTAAAGCAATTTATCATATTTTTTGGTCCAAATTTTGGTTTGCAGTGTGTATCCGATCGCTGCAATTACATTAGAATTGAGAATCCGCTTCACAATTCTGATTGTTGGTGGCTCGACTGATTTTATAGTTCTCCTTAATTTTAAGCCATGTATTCAAACCTGTTATCCATGGCAAATGATCAGAACGATGGAAATGGATTGAGCCTTGCCACTGGGACACAAATTAAGGGATGGGCCCTTGGAAGTGTTATACCAGTTCCTTCTTGCATGTCAACAGTGCCATTAACTTTCCAATCAAAGCATTGAATCATAGCAGCAAGGCCTGTTTGAACCATTTGAAGTGCCAGTGTAGTTCCAGGGCACCCTCTTCTTCCACTCCCAAATGGAAGAAAGTGAAAATGCTGACCCCTCACTTCCAGCTGACTCTTTCCATTTTCTCCTGCGCAAAGAAACCTTTCCGGTTGGAACTCAAGTGGGTTCTCCCAGTAGTTTGGATCTCTATTAATAGCCCACACGTTAACGAATAGCCTGGTTCTTGCTGGAATTTCATAGCCATTGATGGTGCAGCTTTCACTTGATTCCCTCAGAATTATTGGACCAGTGGGGTGAAGCCTCAGTGTTTCCTTTAGTATAGCTTGAACGTAGGGCAGGTTAGCGATGTCTGATTCTTTTACTAGTCTGCTTTGTCCTACAACAGAATCTATCTCTTCTCTTGCTCTCTCCAAGATGTTTGGGTTATTGATGAGCTCTGCTAGTGCCCATTCCATGGTAACAGCAGATGTGTCTGTCCCCGCCGCGAATATGTCCTGTGCAATGCAGAAATTTAAATTTTTATATCTATTTCTGATTTTATGTCATGATACTGCATAAGAACAAATTTGATAAAAACCTAGTTACAAGAACGTCTTGGCAGGTCAAAAAACCTAATCTTTTTTCTTTTTTTCAAAACAACATTATTTAGGCATGATCTTGCCCAGAACTCTATTTTGGGACAGGGAAATTGTAAACTTTTTTACCTAAACATTAATGGTTTGGGAATTTTAGTTTACTTCATCATTATCAAATCCATAAATTCTTAAGATTGATTTCTTTCATTGAATTTAACTTTATGGGAACTAGGGACTAGTATTGAGTATGAGTTTTGTGGCTGGTAGACTTTACCAGGATGAACGCCTTGATATTTTCTCTAGTCAGTTTCATTTCTGAGCTATCATCTTCTGATATATCAAGTAAAATATCAAGTAAATCCTTCACTGGGTCACCTTCACCAGTTTCTTTCTTTATCTTCCTCGCCTCTTCATGCTTCTTTATGATCCTTTCCGTCATCGTGTCAAACCTTTTGCGGACTTCCTTCAGCCTTTTTCCAAATCCCTGCAAATCCAAGTTCTTGCAAAACCAAATAAAATCTGACAAATTAAACTTCCCTGTAAGCTCAGCTACCTCATGCACCAGATTCCTGACCTCATCTGCTTCATCGTCATTATCTGAACACCTTTGGCTCATTGCCATTCTCGAGATAACATTATTAGTTAGCCTTATAAGTTGACTTCCAACATCAATTGACTCTCTTGCATTTGCTTTCTTTAGCAAGAACTGTAAAAACTGCCTAATCTCTTCATGCCTAACCGGAAGAAGCTGGTCTAACATTCGACCTCCAAGAAGTTCAGTCATACAAATTTTCTTCATGAATTTCCAATAAGGTCCGTAAGGGGCAAATGAGAAATCAGCTGATCCATATGTTAGAAAATCGACTGCGGCTGACTTAGGACGATCGCAGAAAGAATTTTCATGAGTTTTGAGGAACTCTTTTGCAGTCTCAGGTGTAGAAGCAACAACACAAGGGACAGAACCAAGGAATAAATGAATCAATGGTCCATACCGGGTTGAGAGCTTATGAAGAGCTTGGTGAGGTATTGGGGCAAGGAGATGGAGGTGTCCAATGATTGGTAAGGCCAATGGGCTCGGTGGAAGGCGAGGTTTGGCTCGAGTCTTGTTTAGTATTGCTCTGACCAAAATGGTGGAGAGTAGCCATGATAGGAAAAGTATGATATAGCCATGGATATCAGCCATGCTTGAAACCTAGGACAATAACTGAGATTAACAAGTTTCAGAGAGTTATTTATACAAGGAAAACTGTCTTTTCTTTTTCTGTGTTTTGAACAACAAATTTCATTTGGTTCCAGGAGAAGGGAGATGGGGACTGCCAGGACGGCACAACATCAAGAAACCAGATTTTTTTTTCCTATAATTAACACAACAAACACCAATTAATATTAACCAGTTTAGGCCAACATTGCTACTCTAGTTGTAAGATAATGACTGCCGCATAATACTTTAATTTTAGTCTTTGTTCCAACCTGTTTGTATACTAATGTTTATGATTTATTTCAGTTGTAAGATTTTTTTCAAAGTTTTGGACAGTAGCTTTTGGTCTTTCCTGCAAGCTAGCGGTTGGCCAGGTCAAAATTGAACCTGACCAGTTACCTTAACGTAAGATCCAAACATATTTGAGACATGTTCAAATATGACCCACACCCAGGTTTTCATTGCAGGCCAAGTTCAGTAAATTTGAAAGCGAACATCAAACAAGCATTACATCACTGTCTTGAGCGTGAAGTATTAGAATTATCCAATGACTTTTAGCAAATTCTTTTATTCATTATTTTGCTGTTTTTAATTGAGACAAGATGTTAATATTACATAACATACAGATCATAGTTCTCGGAAGCTATGGCTGTTCCAATTTTTCTTTTGGTTATACCAAGTTCTTCCTCTTGACTGGTGTTAAAATTGCTGGAATTTGTGACTCTTACCTAGGTCTTCATCTTCTTGGACCTGAACTATCGTTAGACTTCCTTGCTTGGGAGTGTCTACTTCCACTATTTCTCTTTACTGTTGAGCAAGTTCACACTTCACACCAAAGTGAGCCACCTTGGCATTATGGCTCCAGACTTTAATATCGTGCTCCCATCCCTCCTGTTTTTTTCTTTTTGTTTTTTCCCTCGGTGGGACTTTTTTACTCCACTCTCCCTTGTGTGCAACTATCATCCTTCTAAGGTTGCCATGTGAATATACAATACTTCTTCTCATTTATTCATTATGAATAGTAAAGAAGGTGGCTTCTTCTTCTTTTTCATTCCCCTCTTTTTTTTTCTTTTCATTTGTCTCTTTTGTTTTCATTTTTATCATTCTTTTCTTAATTTCATCTTTTTAAATTTGTTTGATTTTGAATTTATATTCATCGTTTGTTTTTTAAAAGGTTATTGCAGTATCAAATAAACATCTCGATATTTAGTTTGTATTTAATTTTACGAACGTCTATTTTTGTTATTGTATAATTAAGTAAAAATAGTTTTAAAAATAAAGTTCTTAAACTCAATAAAATTCATAATCCGAATCATAAATTTAACAAATTAAATCACGAAGCTCTGATCAATTCAATATGTATCCCTTTCAATATTAAAGAAAAAGGTTGTTTTGATTATTTTTTTAAATCAAACTATATTTTTTATTGGTTTTTCAAGTTGTTTTAAAACATATCAAGTTTATTGAATAATATCGAAGAAACAAAAATTACATAGATTAATTTTGAACTCGGGTTCAGTAAAGAGTTAAGTAAATTGACCAACTGAATCAAGTTTAATATCAATAGCAAATAATTCCTACATGGACTCTCTTTTTTTTCGTTCAAAATTTTTTTAATTCGAGCAACAATTTAGGGGAACTTTTACAGTTACGACTAAAATATCTGCATATTATATGAATTTGAATACTTCCCCCAATTGGTTCTTGCTTGTCATAATTCTTCAACCATGGATCTGGAAAAGCTTTCATTTTTAAAGGGACATTATCTGCCCAGTGAAATAATGTTGGATTAACGTTTCTTAACCTTTCGAAGCTAGTGATGATAACTTATAAGAAGATGGTTTGAAAATTAATGGATCTTTTCTTCTTTAAATTCATTTACATGCTTCAGTCAATTTATTCACCATTTTAAATTCATTATCACGATCAATCAGCAGCTTGGCAATCTTCAGTTGTTTGTGACTAGACAACCACAACTTTTGTCTGCCACCTTGATGACTTCAACAGGAATCAAATTAGCATAAAAAACAACCAGATTAGCTGTAAACGAGCCCTCAATTTGGCCTCCACAAATTTCCTGCAGCTTGGACTAGATTCATAAATATTGATGCTACTCTAAGTGAGACGATCGAGCACTACCGAAAGAACACTTACCTTCACGCATGAAAACAATCAGTCCTTGTATATGGCGTGCATCATCATTTCCTGGTGGCCTCAAGGACTGTACAATTCATGAACAAAGATCATAGTTGTTTCAACATCTATAATCACGCTGCTAAAAATGGACAGGGCCTGGACACTGGGATGCAAACCAGGGAATGAGCCCTAGGAAGCGTTACGTTAGTCCAGGTCCCTCATCCATGTCAACAGTAAAACACTCCCCATCGCCCACCTTCTACTCAAAGCACTGGATCAAAGCAGCAAGAGTTGTTGGAACAAACTGTAGTGCAAATGATGCTCCAGGACAGCTTCTTCTTCCAGTCCCAAATGGTAATAGATGAAAATGCTGCCCTCTCACATCCATCAGGTTACTATTTCCAATCCAGTCTTCACTAGTAAGTCTCTGTGGCCTAAAATCAAGTGGGTTTTCCCAGTGATTTGGATCCCTTCCAAGTGACCAAATATTAACAAACGGTCTGTCTTTGCTGGAATTTTGTATCCAGAAATGGTACAGTCTTCTAATGATTCTCTGACTATCAATGGACCAGATGGGTGGAGCCTTAGTGTTTCTTTTACTATAGCCTGCAGGTATGGAAGATTTGCTATATCTGATTCTTGTACTAGCCTGCTCCTTCCCACAACAGAGTCAATTTCCTGTCCAGCTTTCTCCATCATAATTGGGTGGTTAATGAGCTCTTCTAGACTGCTAGTCCCCATTCTACTACTGTAATGGAAGATGTGTCTGTCCCAGCATCAAATATGTTCTGAACAATACAAAACTTACATGTCACAATGTAGTTCACCGTTCATTAGTATGTTAATCGCATCACAATCATCTTTTTTTCCGTCATAAAGAAATTTTACACACTTTGAACTCTAACCCTGTTAGTTTTCCAGATAAGTCCCCAACAAAATTCTGAAAGATACGCAGTTTCTCTTAAGATTTAAGCACAAACAATCTGAAGGAAAATCAATGCTTTCATGTATAAGGACAGAATGAGTTCAAGTTTATTAATTTTAAACAGAATTGAAGGAATCTCCTCTACCTGGTGTATGAGACTATATACTCCTTCGTGTTCGTTTTAATGTTTGATTTCTAAACAGTAATCAGGAAATTTTAAGAAATATTAGTGAAACGATTTCTTCTATTCATTTTTAGGATCAAATAAATTATTTTGATTTAATATTGTGTTTGCAAAGGTTTGCATCGATCAGGCCACTTACCATGATGAAAGCCTTAATATTTTCTCTGGTTAATCTCTCTCTGCGTTCATATCTTCATATATGTCCAGTAAAATATCAAGCAAAACCTTCACAGTAACATCTTCATCACGTGTCTCCTTCATCTTTTTCCTTGCTTCTTCATGCTCCTTCATGATCCTTTCTATTATGGCATCGTACCGGTCCCGAGAATCCTTAAGCCTTTTCTCAAAACCCTGCAAATCCTAGTTCTTGCAGAACCAAATTTAATCTGAAAGATTAAACTTGGCACCTAGCGTAATTAACTCTTTCACTAACTTCCATACGTACCTCATCAGCTTCATTTTCATTATCAGAACACCTTGTTCTTAATAACATTCTTGATATAATGTTATTGTCAACCTCATCAACTCTCCTCCAACATCAACTGCCTCTTTAGCCTCAGCTTTCTTTAACACTAACTTCAAGAACCGGTTTCTCTCTTCACATCTAATCGGAAGGAACTGGTCTAATGTTCTACTCCCTAGAAGTTCAGTCATGCAAAGTTTCTTCATGAACTTCCAATGGGGTCCATAATATATGGTAGCAAAGTCAGCCGAGCCATATGCAAGGTAATCAAGGTTGGCTACTTTAGGACGGTTCAAGAAATTAGCTTCATTGATTTTGAGAATTTCTTTTGCAACTTCTGGGTTAGAAGCAAGAAAACAAGGTTTTGAGCCAATGAAGAAGTAAACTAAAGGTCCATAGCGGGTTGAGAGCTTGCGGAAAGCTTGGTGGGGGATGGGACCAAGGAGGTGCATATGTCCAATGATTGGGTGGGCTCTAGCCTCTAGGGCTTGGCGGGAGGCCAGCCTTTCCGCTGATTTTGGCCGAGATGGTTTGGACCAGAAAGATGGATGCTAGGAAGATAACGAATGGTATTGCAAAATCTTGCATATCAACCATAGTTGATCAATGTTGGATTAATAGATTGTGGACTAGTTTAATTAAGATGGAGATTAAAGAGGTGCTTGTTTGTAATAATTTCGACCAGTTCAATGTGATGTAACTGGCTAATACAGGACGCAAAAAAAAAATAGAAAATAATAAAAATATTTCAAAGATAATAACTCGTGAAAAAAAATTATAAAATAGAAAATAATAAATCTTTTTAAAAAAATTTAAAATATTTCTAGAATCCTTTGCCATTAAAATTCTAAATACTTCTCCATAAAAACAATTCAGGAATTCTTCTTTTTGTCATTCTGTTCGAAAATCTTGTTTTTTTATTTCTTAAGTATTTTCAAAATTTTCAATTAATAGTCTTCTTACAATTTAATGCAATTTAGTCCTATTTGGTTAAAATATTGTCTAAATTTTGCACACATAAAGCAATTAATCAGCAAATGTTGACCACATTTTCTTAGAAAGTTTACATACCGAATTGATATAAATAGAGGAGTAATTTTAAGGATTTTCCATAAATCAAACGAACATGCGAAAGACAAATAAGCAAAATCACAAAGTTTCAATACCTAGCATTAAGCATTCGTGGGATCAAAACGTGTGATGGGATAGCACGCAAGAGGCAACACCCTTGATCCTGAATAACCTGTCGCCATTTCGTTATCAATCTTAGCATCATCTTTCACTTCCCAATCAAAGCATTGTACTAGGGCTCCTATCGTTGCGTGCGTGACAATCAAGCCATGAGAAGCAGCAAAATTGTTGGATGATGATCAAAATTGGTGTCCATCGAATCGGTCAGGAACCTCTCTGGAAAGAAGTCATCTGGCTTCTCCCAAGAATCTGAGTCTCGCATTATGGCATAGGCGTTGATGAGGATTCTAGTGCCAGCTTTAATGTCATAGCCATTGATCCTAGTATCGACGTCGCATTGCCTTGCCCGCAAGGTTGCTATAGGGTTTAACCTGAGGGTTTCCTTCACAACTGCCTGTAAGAAAGGAAGCTTTGGGACGTCTGATTCTTTGAGTAGCCTATAGTTAGAGCCAAAAACCGAGTGAATCTCCTCCCTCAGCTTCATGAATGCTTTGGGATTGTTTATTAACTCTGTAATGGCAGATTGCATGGCCGTTGCAGTAGTTTCCACGCCCGCAAAAAATATTTCCTGTACAGCGAGAAATAATTATGTTCATGACAGCAATATAATGGTAACTTATTGCAATACATATATAGGCACACACATACACACAAGCAACTTTGATTAATTAGTCATGAAGTGGAATACATCTTTGATTGGTTAAGTATTTATCTCTAATTATTTTAGAATTTCGATCTAAACTTTAGAGAAAAAATTTATTGATTGTAATCCAAAATCTTGATAAAGAATTTTATTTTTTATTTAAATTATTGAGTGAGAGACGAATTTTTGGAATCAAAATAAACTATTACGTACATATTTAAATCTACATTTTAATATTAATTATTTTTTTATTAAAATTTAATGATCAGTAGTATAAAATCATATTTTCTCAGAAAAATCATGAATTTAGTTCATATCTGAAATACTTTTCGTTGCACGAGAGATTATTTCTAATTAACATTTGAAAAAATTTCTGGCCGCATCGATCTTATTTGGAATTTTGTTCTTATAAATCTTATTTTTATTATATGCTAGTTTTGTCATTATTTCAATGGCATTATCATTTTAATAAAATTATTCAATTATCATAAAAAAAATCTTCAGAAATATTTAAAATTTCAGGAAAAGAAAATAGATTTAGGCATTTAGCAGAGTGCAATAAAACCATTATATATGTGTGTGTGCACTAAAAGTAAATTAAGAACTCACTAGGAAGAGCTTTTTTATATGCATCCGTGTTAACTTCAACTCAGAATTTGTGTCTTTATATGCCTCCATTAAGATGATCATCACATCTTTCTGTTCTTCGTCACCAGTACTGTTGATCAACATATCAAAATTGTCTTTAAATTTCTTCATCAGTTGCTCCAGAAGCTTGTCATACTTCCTAGTCGCTGATACAAGCCATTTCCCTTTACCTAAAAGGTCAAATCTGTTCAAGGGACCAAAAACCTCATTGAAACTAAACTTTGCTGCATTTTCCATTACATCTCCTACCAACTTCCTTATTTCTATAGGTAAATTAGGGTCTTCCACGCATATATTGCCAATTACCATCCTACAAATTATATTACTCGAGAAGACCGATAGCTCCTCACCTAAATCACATGGCTTCCCTTCTCTTGATTTATCCACCAGTGATTTCAAAAGCTTCAACGTCTTTGCTCCCGGATGTGAATGAATCGATCAAGCTGACGGCCACGGAATAGTTTGGTCGTGCATAGCTTCTTCATAAACCGCCAATATGTGCCGTACGGGGCATTGAAGAAAGTATATCCATCATAAATGTCAAATTTTGAGAGACCAAAACCGAGTGTATACTTAGAGGCGAAATCAACATCATGGATTTTCAAAATCTCCTTGGCTGTTTTGGCATCGGATACAACATAAATTGGTGTTGATCCAAAATGTATTTTCATGAGAGGGCCATATCTGCTAGCAAGTGTTTTAAGGGAGTTTGGTAAATCCGAACTTAACAGGTGAAGGTGACCAATAATGGGTAAGCCTAGAGGACTTGGTGGGTGGCGAGTCTTGCTGCAAAAGCTGGTGCTTGTTTTGATGAAGAGTTGCACCACAATGATAATAATGGTGCTCTAAGTGATGCAGAGGCAGCAATCATATGCAAAACTATGATCACTAGGGGCCATGATCAGCAAGTTTTACAACAAAAGGAAGAGTGGTGCTTAAGAGAGCAGGCGAGGGAAAATATATATATCTTGCAGAGTTTTGTGCGACTGCTAGGTAACTAATCTTTCATTTAGATTGATAAAATTAGCAAGTAATTCCACACGAACCCCAATTCAAACTGTTAAACTTTTATTATTAAAAAGATAAACTTAAATTAATTGTAAGAATGCTTAGATGCAGGAGCAGCTAGCACATGTTCACGTGCATTAAACACACTTCATCAAAGCCATTGACTAACAGTGTTTAGTGAACTCAGTACTAGCATCATGGATTTCCTCAACCAGATTAATTTGCCAAGGCCATATTGGAATATCGGTTATTAATTAAACAGCAGATAAAGTACCAATAATATTGCTTGGTTCTTAATATAATATATATTTATCCCAATGAGACCAGGTTAACGTGATTCTTCAGAAATTATCAATTATGTAGTCTCTTTTTTCTTTTCTTTTTTTGTCTTATATGTACTAATTATTTATTGATGAAGAGAAAGCAGATTCAATCCATCTATTATATTTTCAATTATTTGAGACCTTCTATATATGTTCCTGTCCCTCTGACGTCGACCTTGTTTTATTAACCCTTAATTTTGCACTCTTCAAAAGAAACTAATAATATTGGCCTGAGACATTGCCACATGCTCAAATTAAAACACGGAAATCAATCCATTATATATATATATATCTCGAAAGGAAAAAAACCTAACTTGGGTCATTTTTGAACCTTCTAGGATGATTGTGCAAGCAGTTGATGAAACAGAGGAGCCCCCGGAACAGTAGTCATGCTGAATGCTTTATAAGGCCCAAATGAGCATTTCCTTGTATAAGTATATCCTACATAGCCAGCGTGCGCAAACTTTTTTTTTTAATTATTGTAGAAAAGATATAAATATTTTTAAAATAAAAACCCAAGATTTTAGTTATTTACTCGAGATAAAATAAAATAAAAAGTAATGAAAAAAAACTCAAGTTAAACCCAATAAATATATTGAATTCATGACTTGAAACATGATATTAAAATAATTTTATTAAAATAAAAAAAATAAAAAACAAAAAAATACAAGTTTCAACGAAGCTGAAGATGATGAATGAAACTAAAAAAAATAAAAAATAATTGAAGTCAACCTCATTCAACATTCATAACTTATGACATGAATCATGAGGTTGAATCATAATATAAAAAATAAATTCAAAAAAAATAATAAATGTAAAATTCCTAACCAACCAAAATAATTAGGGATGAACTTGAAAGAAAAATAAAAATGAATAAGAAAAAAAATATAGATTTAAAAAGAATAAGAACTAAATTTTACTCAAAAGAAATCAAATCAAATAATAAGGATAAATTGAAAAACAATCTTAATTAAGAAAAAAATGTGGATTCTAAGTTATTTAAGTTTTTTAGGACTCTAACATAGTAAAAAATGATTGATAAAATAACATGGTAAAAAAATATTTAAAAAAATAACACAATTTAAAAAGTTATAAATAACATTTAAGATTTGCAAGTTGCAAGTGTCTTTTAAGACTCTCTTAAATTGCAAAATTATTAGATATAAGAATCAAGAAAAAGAAAAAAAAAAGAGAAAATGAAAAAATAATTATATAAACACATTAAAATTCTGTTAACAAAACCTCTGATTTAATTAGTCTAATTTTCTTTTCAATAATAATTTGAAAAGAATAAAAGTGAAATTCTTTTATGTTTTTTTTGATCTAGCCAAGTTTAAACCAGACAACTAAATCTCTAATTACTAGGACAAATCAATCTAATTTTTTCAAGTAGATATCTTGATTGGTTCAGCTGAAACTCTACCGAAGTTTTGAATTTCGGGTTTTTCAAATCAACTTGCATGGATGGATTTAACAAATATTTTTCCCATTAGGGTTAATTAAGTATGGCCCAAGAAGTAGCACATTGATGAGCATCACACAACATGAAACTAGCACGAGGCAGATCAAAGGAAGTGTACTTTATCCATCTACAGATTACCATAATCAGATCAAATTCAACTGGTTCAGATCTATTATTTCATTATCACACTAGGAAGTAATAGATCATACGCAAAAGACAGAAGTACTGTACCTGATTTTGTATCCTATGTACATCAGTCAAAACAATACGTAGCACTTGTCTATCCTACACACCTTCAAAAGAATGAAGGATCAATAAAATCTTCATGAGAATGAAGGGAACAAGGGTACAAGATTGCCCAGCAGCAATGTTTCACTGGCAAATTGAAATCTAAGAGCCCCCTGCCACTAAAAGTTCCAAGACTCTGAAAAGATATCACCAGAAGATGATCAATCTCAAAGCACAGGGATATCACCAGAGGATGATCAATCTCACTGCACAGGATGTCACTAAAGAGAGTGACTGTCTTCCTGCTGTTGGTTTACCGTAGAATATTGTGGAACTATCACCAGAAGATGATCAATTACCGCATTGACATAAGAGTTCGCACTCTTTTCTCTCTCTCGGCCTTCTTAGCACTTGGAGTCCTCTTCAGTTTTTGCAACTCCTCCATCACTACCTTCTCAACCGTGTCAATTGAGTTCAGGAGTTTCTTCTGAGGTGTTAGAGATTCTGGATCTCCAGATGCTTGGTTTGTGATATGCTGTAAAATTTTTGGCACTTTACCAATGGTGGAAGGACAGCCCTTGAATGCAGGAGTTGGTTTGGGGGACATAATCCTGTTACTGGGCTCCAGATGAGCAACTGGCGTTGCCTGAGAAAATTCAGGATCCATTCGGCCTTGTGGCATTGGGCTCCCGATTTCTCGACCATCACTTCCTCCCAAGCGTCCCCTTCTTTCAATTGCCTAAACAAAGAATTTCTCCAAAATAAGTTGAACGGGAAAGTACGCAAAACTGAAAACCATGTCTATTTAAGTAACATTTCCACCTTACTAGAACAATTATGGGGCAATGAAGGTTTTCACAAGGTTGAAAGCTGAGAGAATGGATAATGTGTTGGCTTTTGCCAACAAGGCAGTGTAGCAAAGGTTTTTTGACAACCCATATGACGTGGGTGATCGAGTTGGACACCAGGGATGTCTAGCCAATACCAATAAAATTCCGCTCTCTTCGACCAATTTGACAGGACACTCATGGGGATTGATCTATAAACTTAGGACACGGACTTGAAATCAGCTCACACCCCCTCATTGATGGGGCAATTTAGAGAATGAAGCACAGCCACGCCCACAAACTCATCATCAAACCTTTCACACTCCACTATGCAATAAACAAGTAAAATCCAATAATCCCATACAATAAACAAGTACAATCCAATTATCTACTGAGAACCCGATTAACCCATCATTAGAACCCTATAATAATCCCCCAAAAAAAAAAACACAATCAGGAAGAATCTTATAATTACACATAACCAAGCAATCAATTTATAATCAACAAAGCAGAACACTAATCAAAGCGCCAAGGATTATCAAATGACGTTAATCCTAATATATCAAACAATAAATGTTCTACAACAAAACGTAAAAAGAAGAAAACAATCATTACCCTCACAACAGCGGTGATATCACGAAGAGGGGTTCTGGGGTACCAGGAAGGTAACACGCTGTTTGATCCACGACCCCTTCTTCTCTGGGCACTCCCAGGGGGAGGCATATTTTCTCTGTCCAATGGAGTCCGGCCTCCTCGACCCCTTGGAGTGCCCAATCTACCTCTTCCGCGCCCAGTAATGGTACCCACGCCCACTGTTTGATTTCTTATTGCTGTGTTTGTTCTAGGAGAACCAAACAGCGCCATGTCAAGCTCTGGCCGGTCTTGATAGATACCAAGATTCCTTGATTGTCTTCTCGCAGCAAAGATTGCTGCTATGTCTACTGCCCTTGACAGTCTATCTCTTGATTCCATCATTTTTATCTGAGAGAATTAACCAAGATTCTGTTACATTAATTAATAATTAGAAGATTAAACAAGTCTAATTCACAATAGAGAAACTGAAGAAAACAGAGATCTCGAATTATATAAAGAGAACCCCGGGAAAAAAAAAGGTAAAAATTTCCGCGAAATGAGGGTTTTGTCAGAATACAACTAGAGAATAATGAAACAAGATATTGTAACTTTAATCATTTCAAAAAAACAAAACTTTCCAGGAAAATTAGGGTTTCTCGCACCCCAAATGAAGCTAAAATTAAAAACAAAAACAGAGATCTCATCACATTTTCAGGGAAAACTCCCCATTTTCTCATCATTCAGACCCAGATTCAATTTCTTTTACGAAACATAAAATGTCCTCTACCCAATTGAGAAAATAACATTTTCTTATTACCCAAATCACTGATTTTAAAGAAAGAACAGGATTCTAAAGAAACAACAATAATAAGCAATTAACAAATAAAAGAACAAAGTTAGACCCAGATGAGCTTCCTTCTGAAAAAATGACACTTCAATAAAACCCAGATGACAGATTCTGGAGAGAGAAATGAGAAAGGGTTTGGTGTTTGTTGCCTTGGAAAGGCTAAGAAAGATTAGGGCTTAGTGTTTTGCTTCATTGATAAGCGAAGCAGGGTGCCCAAATTTTGAAATGCGTTCAGAGGCGGGATACTTGACGTTACGCTTTTGCCCTCACAATTGGGCTGCACGTAACTTTCTTATTTTTCTTTTGAGCAGAGGCATCAAATTCGATCATCTTTTAGGAAATAGAATCTAGCAGTGCACTAAACAGGCATCTCTAACATGTTTATTTTTTCAGATTTTCCTCTATATAAAGTTGGAAAAATTTTTGAAACGCCAAACAAAAAATAACTAGGCATCTCTAACATGTTTATTTTTTCAAGCGTGAATTCAATATCATTTGTATATTTGACAATAAACAGAAACATATTAGGTTTGTTTGGATTAATATAAGTTAATTTACAAAATCAATAAAGATTAAAAAAATAAATTAGAAAGCTCAATTGTTAATTAACTTAATAATATTCAAGGATAAAATCAATAAAAATAATACTCAATTGAAAAAACATGTAATTGAACTTGAATTAATAAGTCAAACTCACGACGTAAGTCATACACATTATTAGATTTAATAATTTTTTTATTCTAGAGATTATTTTTTATTTAATTAAATAATAATAAAACACATTAGAATTTTCTTGTAAGAAATATTTTTTTAAGAAAAAAACAAGATAATAATGTGTGACTAAGATAGCAAAAGTAAATCATTGAAAATAAATGATGAAGTTAAATAAAAAAAAATTAATCATCAATAACAAATGGTAAATTTTTTTAAAAAAAAAAGAGGGACAAAAAAAAGCATTAAAAAAATAATAGTCTAAATGTTATGGCTTAACCTATTAAACATGCGATCCGAGTCATGAACTCAACCAAGTTCAATAATTTTTTCAAAAAAATTATATTTAACCTAAATATAAAAAAGATTATCGGTGCCAATAAATGGTAAAAAAAAATCATTAATGAAAGCGAATTGAATAAAATTATAAAACTCAACTAATTATATGCAAAAATCTATCTCGTAAAAGTTTTAAACAAATATATTTTTTAAAATTTATTTTTTAAAAATCACAATTACAAAAACTACCATAATTTTAAATACACTAAAAACTTATGATCAAATAATCAATTTTTTTTGTTTTGTTTTTTTAGGTGTTTTGATTTTATACATCTAATCCAAGACCATAGAATGACTTATAATATAATGATTCTTTACTGATTGAACAAATCCTGATTAAAAAATCAAGCAATTCATCTAATATGCATATTCCCTTTCTTAATTATTACGGATCTCAAGCAATTCATGAAAAGATATTAATTTAAAAAATTTTTAAGCAAAAAAACAATGGAACATAAGTAAACGCAAAGCCAAACTTTCCTTAGGCGGTATTTTTTGAAAAAATTTTAATTTTTTTTAAAATTAATATATTTTTTATATTTTCAAATCATTTTGATGTACTAATATCAAAAATAATTTTTAAAAAATAAAAAAATATATTATTTTAATGTGTTTTGAAATGAAAAATATTTTAAAAAACAATTGTTATTACACTCTCAAACACTTTCAGTCTCTATTTGTTTTTGCGTTTCAAAAGCGTTTTAAAAAAATTTAATTTTTTTTATTTTTTATTTCAAATTAATATTTTTTAGTATTTTTAAATTATTTTAATGTCCTGATATCAAAAATAATTTTTAAAAACTAAAAATAATTTTATTTTAATATATTTTTAAATAAAAAATACTTTAACATATTAAATTGCCTTCACAGTACTGTAATGATACTTAAGCTTGGGTTGTTTGTCAGGATGGAAAAAAGTATAGGATATTCTGATTCTTATATATGTGGTTCTTCTCTTCGCTACAAAGAGTGGAGTTATAGCAAAATTCACCCAAAAAAAAAAAGGATTATTGCATTGACAATCTTGGGAGATCATCACCCTCCACAGAATTATACTCAAGCAGCAGCAGCATCATCATCATCATAATGGATAGAAAGATACCAGTTCAACTGATAAATGCCTCACTCTGTTAGTCAACAATAAGGATACCCACCTTCCAAGGCTCTGTTAGTCAACAATAAGGAGTATATGTGACATTGTTCAGAAAAAGAAGCCTAATTAAATTGGATTCCCAAAAACTCAAACAAATGTTAAAATTGGAGGCTAGAATTACATGCAGCAACCTTTCTTTTCAGAATTATGCTCCTGTGAAGGAACTAAAATTCTAGTTCCCTTGAAGGCACCTGAATTTTCATCCGATTCATCATTGCCAGCAAGAGTTCTCTTGCTGATTATCCTATATATTTCTGTCAGCATTGTTAAAAAAGCAGTCTCAACATTGGTAGCTTCAAGTGCTGATGTCTCCATAAAGAAGAGATTCTCTCTTTGAGCAAACTCCTTAGCATCTTCTGCCGGAACTGCTCGGAGACTCCCCAGGTCACACTTGTTGCCAATGAGCATGATAATAATGCTCTTATCAGCATGCCCCCTCAGTTCCTCGAGCCATCTAGCCATGTGATCGAATGACTGGCGCTTGGTCATGTCATAAACTAACATAGCACCAACTGCTCCCCGGTAGTATGCACTCGTCACTGCCCTGTATCTGAGAGAAGAGAAGAAACACCCCAAAGAAAGAACAAACACAAAATGTACTAAAAAAGATTCAGATTTAAGTGTACATGTTCATTTTCAACAAACATAAATGGAAGAGCTTGCAAATATCATATTGCCTGTGTTTAGGACCAAATCAGGATTAAGGTCAGGCCGATAGAGACTTAGGTACCAATCAAAAGCAAACAAGCAGGAAAAGGAGGGAGTTAGCTTTTCACATAGGTATAGTTGTTCATCTGAAATATTGCAGCCATAAATTTTTCACACTATATAATGTCAAATTTGGATGTACCTAAAACCTTCTGCAAGCAAGCAAGCACATTGTTTGGCTATAGATGTATTTAGGTTGCTAATGAACTATAGGCCAGCATGACTTCAGAGGAAATGAAAGTTAAACTGAGATTCCTTAATAATGTTTAAATGAGAATTGTAACAAATACTAAAAATATAACTAAATATTTCCCTGTGAAGGTCATATTAGTTTGAGCAAAACCACATTTCAATGAGAAACCAATGATTGCCTAAGCTGAATGAAAATGGAACATGCATTTCAAGAATCAGTTCTCCATCTTCTGTTGTGTTTTAAGGAGAGGGAACATGATGTCATTGTTGGCAGGCCTTTCAGTGGATGACATTACTGATAATACTGATAGTGGGATTCAGGATTGCTTCAAATTAAATAAGAGAAGGCTCCTCAATATGTGAGAAACAAGGTCCACGCCTTAAGAAATATTGCTTTCATAATAATATCAGAAAGGATTTTCAGAGCCAGTGTCAAGTTTGCAGATAATACTTCTATTTGGGTCTGAAGCCTTTGTTTCAGGATTAGTAGCTTCTAAAGTAGCAATAGTTTCCTGAAGATCTTCAAGTAAAAAGGACAGAAAAAAAAAGATATAAGATGATTATCAAGGTTGTGTTGGTCAAGGTATTTGGAAAAAGCCTTATAGAATGCCATGTGTGTATTTAAGTTAAATTCTCTTAAACAAGGCACAGAGCAGAAGGATTAACAAAAACAGGTCCTGAAAAATAATGACAGAGACGTAGAAAAATTCCATCAGTTAAACAAGCACACCACAGAAGTCATGCCAGGGGGAGTCCCATATGGCCATAATAGTCCTAAGTGTTCAAGAAATCTAATATGAAAGTGTTGTGAAATAATCTCTCTTCTCCACCGACCTAGCTAAGAGTTGGAGCATGGAAGCTGAAATCAAGGGTTCAACAATGGCTGCCATCTTTGTGTGTGTGATATTACTCCCTAAGAAGCACCACCAGCGTCCTCATTAATCCCACTCCCACCACAAGTGGCATCACAGCATGGTTGAAGATAAACACTAGGTGTTTTGATTTTTGCCTAGAAATGAAAGTGGTCACAAATGTGTTTTTAACATGCCATCATACTTGTTTCAATGATTTCATATCTAAGCCATCTAAAATGCAATTTGAATTATTTCATCCTAGTTTTTAGCTAATTTATCATTTCAGATGCAACTGTATGGTATGATTGTTGAGATTCAAAATGAAAATGGTGGTGGTGATGTTATGTTATAGATTGCTCGTGAAAAGAGCGTGTGATTGTCATTTTTTGTAGGGAGATGATGATGAAGAAGAAGAAGAAGACGCACTTAGGGGTAGAGCTATGAGATTTAGTTAAGGGAGGAAAATTTAAATTTTACTAGTTTTAGAGCCAAAACCATGAATTGTCCAAGGCAAAGGCTGGAAAAAATATTCATGCAAGGGTCGAGGCCCTGCCAACCCCCTTGTCTTCGCCTCTATTAAGTCAATGATATTAAGATTATGGAAAACAATAGCGAAGACCTTTCTGATGCATACAAAGAATGGAAAGAAAAGATATTTCACCTAATTGAAGGGGTGTGACCACCTATAAAGAAAGACAAAGACATCTTGGTTTGTAGGTGTGGATAGAGTCGGAATCTTGAGTGAAATGGTGTAAGCGCTTCAATGGAATACACAGAAACTTTATGCAATCAATGGCAATGATCTCTTTCATAGTACATATGGTGGTAGAGAATGTTAGAGCCACTTGAAGGTATCTTAGAGGAAGAAGGATGCAACCATCCTATGAAAAAACAATAAAGGCACCTTCATGAGAAGGTGTGAGGGTCATGGTGTGAACTCAATTTTAGATCATCCTTGAGCTGATGTTACAACTGGATATTAGTGAATACGATAGGTATTTGGATAGTCAATAGAATGGAGTGTCTAAGACAAGTATAAAGATAGGTGTAGATCAACTTTTCATGAACTTCCCCTATCGTGAAAGAGGAGAGCTAGTTGGACTTTTGTATGAAGAGCGAATGACTAATGGAGAAATAAAACGCAATTCCTAAGGTGAAATAGAGAGCAAATACAACTCCTGAATGAGTAGACTTTTAGGAGAATAATGAGCTCGTGATCGCACTATAATATTCAGTTAGTGAATATTGCATTCGGAAATAAATATTTTTTTAAGGAGGTGTTGTAAGCCTCGATAAAAGACTTAGTTAATTATTTTGGACCGAATATGGTTGCAAAGCTTGATGGGGGAATGTGGTATGTCCTAGGGACAATGTCAACACTTTTTAGATGTGGCATGTTAGGTCATTTAGTTGTAATGATGCTTTGATGTAAGAAAAAGATGTGTTTTGATGACTCATTGAAAGGTTTGACAACTACCAAAGAGGATGATTATGCCACGGAAAAGGGGTGATTGTTGGGTTGTTTCCATTCATGTGAAATGGCAGCCCATATGTGCAGCAGCCAAGAATGGATGGCACTGTGCATTGACAAAGCTTGGGGTCGACACCGTTAATGGTCAAGAATGGATGGCACTAGCCTCATGCTCCTCTATAGCACTTAATTTCTCTACATTTTGATGTTGTAGACCAATGGCTACTGAGTTTGGATTACAATAAGAAAAGAAAAACAGAAGCATAACATTGCAATTGATGCCAAATCAACCTTCAAGCAGGGGCAAACTAACTAGACAGAGTCATACACGACACGGCAACGAGAAAGATAGCATATAAAACAGCAACAGGGCCTAAGAAAAAGGACCGGTGCAATGGTCATCCTTTGATAAACTTCCCACAATTAGCAGCATCCGCACATAAGCTTCTATTTACGTATGAAATCATAAGGAATCTGTGCGAGAAAGAAAGGGAATTTGCTCGAGTGGAATAGACTTATGGTGAAAACAATAGTAGGAACCAATCCCAAAAGAACGAACATTAAAATTTGAGAATGCGAAAAGGATGTGGAGATGGAATTCTTATACCGGATAGAAATTTCTCTACTAGATCATGATAGGACAAGAAATTGAGATTCTCAGCTTCTAAAGCTGTCATTTGAATCTTGGTATCTCTGTCTATAACTCTCAGCTCTACGTCTCCAACCGAACTGGGAATTCCTGAAATCCGTGCTCTTTATTTTCATTCTACCAGAACGGGAATTCATGAAATCCCCTAATGTTTTCGTCCTTATGATCCCTTTTCCTACGCTTGTTTCCCTGAGTGGAAAAAAGACAAGATCTGTCCAGCTAGAGGATTAAGTAGCAAAGATGCAACCTACAGAAGTGTCCTCGTGAGTTATTAAAATTGAGCAGCAACTATAATATTTACCTTAGGAACAAAAGGCATGATCTAGGCACTGAGCCTGATCCTCTAACAAGGAAGCCTGTCGAATCTATATATATGTAGATGCATCTATGTTGCATCCACCACCAAATCATGAGATAATTGAAAGCAGATTTTTCCTGACGAAATAATTTTTCCCCAGTGCATTAATCTATCTGAGACTCCTCTAAATTTTTCATGTTAATTAGGATTCTATGAAGCCATACCACAAGTAAATGTTACACCTTGTCACAAACTGTCATTCCATTTCTTCAATTATAAGCCCATTAACTCAAGGCCACTATTATCTATTTTAGACTTGCACATTCTCAAGCACAAATTTTCCAATCTGGTTTTAATCTTCAAAAATCTAATACTCAAGCTCATTGTAAGTGATCTAATCTAAATACAATAACAAAATATCAAGAGAAAGTGTCTAAAACACACACCTTTCTTGGCCAGCAGTGTCCCAAATCTGTGCTTTTACCGTCTTGTTATGCATAGCAAGCGTTTTTGTCTGGAATTCAACCCCAATGGTGGCTTTGGAATCCACAGTGAATTCATTTCTTGCAAACCTCGCAAGAAGCTGTGATTTTCCAACTGCTGAATCTCCAATTAGCACAATCTTGAAAACATAATCAATCTTTTGATTGTAATCAACATAATTCGACATGTTCGCATCCACAAATTAAATCCCACAAGATTCTCTCCTCAAAAACATATAAAACCATGCAAAAAAAGAGAGAGATTGTAGTGATCTGGTGTCAAAGTATCATTATTCGTTCCAGCATTAAAATCAATAAAAAGCTTAAGAAAAAGGATCGAAAAGAATTAATTACTGGTCAAGGCGAGAAAAAGGGTAAAATGAGGATGATGGAGGATAAAATGGGAATTAGAAATGAGGGTTAGGGTTAGGGTTTGAAAGGGAATGAAAAAAAAATAGAAATGATTGGTTTTGTTTGTGAAACGGGTTGCAGAGAAAGACAAGGGTGTGGGGAAGGAAGAAGGAGAGATGGAGGGAAAGACCAACGGCAATTGCGGGACCCATTAACGGTTTGTTACGGTAAAGGTTTTGGTGCATTGCAGGATACACAAGTAAATCAAATGGGTAGATCTGGGTCGTTGACTGTGATGAAGTTGATAGAATCATGCCACTTTCCTTTTTAGGGTATTTTATCAATTAACCACCAGTACCCAAAAATAATTATCGGCTAATTAAGACAGATTTTTAGAGGTTTTCTTTTCTTTTTTTTTCATGCCTTGATTCTTGTTGATTAAATGATGTCGTAATTTTTTTTAAAATTAAATAGTATATAAAATCGATCAAGGATATGATTAAGAGATGGATTAAAAAATCCATCATTATTAATCACTCGATATTTATGATACGAGCCCATCATCTTCACATTCTCGAAGAGAGGAGAGTTAATTGTGTCTTAATTACTTGTATAATTGCATATTGGAGCCCTTTGAGGGCTTGATAAATTAATTGTGTCTTAATTACTTGTATAATTGCATATTGGAGCCCTTTGAGGGCTTGATAAACTGACTTCACGAATTCAAGTTTTTTATCCTTCTACTCCATGGGACGTACATCCCACGTTTCATGCACAAATGCGAGCTCGAGACATATCAGCCTTCAGGACTTGGTTCGCTGACACTTTTTATCCTCCATCTCTGTGTTTCCTCCATTAACGTCGATCCACTTGCTCCTTAGTCTAGCCTCATCACTCTTAGTCCTTGGATAACAAACCCGGGAGGTGGGTTTGGTCCGATGAACAAGTTTTCTTGTTTCATTTGGGTTCGAATTCTAGTAACAATTTTTTTCAAAATTATTAATTTTTTTAATGCATGATTTTTAGGTATATGTTTTTAATTTATATTTTGAACGGTTGTCGTGAATTTCTTTGGGACATCATGCAAATTAATATGGAGAAGAGAGAGACAAAAAAAAATCAGAGTCAAACCGGATGGAATCACCATACGCATATCGTTCAGGGAGGGAGGTTAGCGTTACCGAGATGAATAAAAAAAACACTAAGGAGAACTTTTTTTATCATTATAAGTTGTCACACACGTTGCATGATGATGGTGGGATAGTTTACGTGCTCCAACCGTTTTTTAAAATTATTATTGATAATAATCAAAATTCCAAACTGCCCTAAGACCAAATTATTGTAACAAAAAAGAACAATATAAGATTATGAATAAGCCCCTAAAATCAAGCTTTAAGATTTTGATTTTAAGAGTAATAGAGTATTTATATTGTGCTTTGAAAAGTGAAATTTCAAAAAAAAATACAAAACCTAAAACAAAGTTAAGTGTTGTTTTGCATTTAATTTTATTCTAGTAATTTAACTATGCAAAAAAGTTGTAAAACGACAATCGTAACCTCGATCAATTCAAAAATATCTAATCCATGGTAATTGAAAGAGGGCGAGTGTGAAATCTTTTTAAGGCGATAAATTTGCTATTTCATTCCATAGTAATTAATCAATGTGAATCTTTTGAATTTGAGTTAATCTTTCAAATTTTCAACTTGTGAAATCATAGACCTTGTTAATAAAAAAACTCAATTCTCAATCAATTTAATATTAAATGATGAAATTGATAAAAAAATTATCAATTTAAAAAATTTATCAAAATAAAAAAAAATAGCAATAAAAAGAATGATCATCAAGTCTCAAAAAAAGAAAAATGAAGGAGAGTGATATTAAAAAAAAACAAATTCAAAAATTATCTTAAATTAAAAAAAATTACAATTAAAAGAATGAGAAACAAATTTGATAGACTAAAAAAATTAAAGATGAAATATAAAAAATTTTATTGTAGAAATTAATGAAAATAAAACAAATAAGAATAAAAAAATAACAGACCAAATCCAAAGAAAACAAAACTTGAAGGGCTAATATGTGAATTTAAAGCGTTGCATATGAAGGACGAGGACGCTAAGACAAATCGAATTACACTACAGAACAATGGTTTCTACCACTGGAGTCGGTCATGTGAGCAGCTCAAGGGTGATGGGTACACTGACACGTGTCACTAACTTTTTATTTTTATTATTTATCAAAACACCACATTATCTCTATGACCAAATAATTATTAAAAAAAAACATTGTGAAATCATGAAAAAGCCCCTATAGTCAAGTTTTGAGAATTTTAATTTTAATGGCAATAGAATCACTGCACTGTCCTTAAAAAAATGAAATATCAAAAAAGTCCCTAGAAGTGTTTTTTTTAAGGGCAATCAAGTAACTTGACTATATAAAAAAATTATAAAAAAACTAAAATACCCCTAAACAATTTTAAAATAACAATAAATATCATGAAAAGATCATTTTTCCTGGTTTTTTTAAGGGTAAAACAATGAATCCTCTGTCCAAACTTTACATAAGGGTGGTTTTTCCCGTATTATATAAATATATAAGGGTTTGCTGCAACTTTCCAAGAACTTTGAGTTCATGGCCCTCTAAAATTGAAATATTGTATTTAATTTGTAAATTTTTACAATTCTTTTTGAAATTGATATGTTGACTTTAAAAATTGTTGCAATCAAGTAAAATTTTGGATATATGAATGTGGAGCTAACACGATGTACGTGGCAGTGATGACATGTAAAACTCCGTTATGACAAGAAATTTCCCTCTATTTCATTATTTTTAAATCTTCACATGAATATAAAAAGGGTATTAATTGAAATCCGGCTTAAAATTCATTTTATTAACTTATTAATTTTTTCTTGTTTTTTTATAAATATAAAAAGAACGTTAAAATCCTAATTAACAATTCATTTTATAAACTTACTGATTCCTAAGTTAGGTTTTGATGCCTTTTAAATATTATAAAAAATAATAAATTAACGAAATTGGGAAAAAATTCTCTCTCCAAATTGGTTAATTATGTATTTTTAATATTTTTACTGATTACTCGAATGTAAAAATTTGAAAAATTCATACATTTACTATCCTATCATCCCTCCCCTCTAATATCAAGTGCTGGTGGGTGCGTCATTAAGATTTTTAGAGAGGAAACATAAACGTAGTGGACTCGCATATCAGTCCAAAAATACTATAACTATAAAATCAAAGTCCTTGGATAATTAAATTTAAATTTGAACATTTTAATTTCATGTCAAGATGAACAATTATTATTGTTGGAAATTCTTAAAATGGAATATTGTTTTTGCATCATTCTAATATATAGCAAGCCAAATACTTTCTCTTTGGACAATCGGTTTGGGTGCATGAAATAATACCATACCGCTGAGAAACTGTTTACGGTCCTGTTTATTTTACATTTGCAAATCTTTTTTGAAAAAATTTAAATTTTTTTATTTTTTAGTGTTTTTAAATCATTTTCATGTACTGATGTTAAAAATAATTTTTTAAAAAATAAAAATATATGTTATTTTAATATATTTATGAGAAAAAAACATTTTAAAAAACAAATATTTCCAAACAGGTTCTACGATGTAATGATGAACTCATGTTGTTTTTGACCTCTTAAGAATGATGAAATCAATTTCTTAAGGGATTAATTCTCACCGAAAAGAATTATTACATGATTAATTTGAGTGTAAGAGCACTTCCTTTTTATAAACAAGAAAAATGGGTACCTCGTAGCCTTTTTTTTCATGTCTGAAGAATCATGTTCAGCAACATCACTATGAAATTATCAAGGCAAGGCAAAAAAAAAGAGAGAGAGAGAGAGGCTATAATCAATAAATTGACCAGAAAATTAACAAATAAAAAAGGGAGAATCCTAAAAAATGCATTATTTATAAGTCAATGACACGAATAATGCATATTTTTTTTACAATTTTTTAATGGCCGAATTTTGCATGATCAATTGACAGACAGGGAGAACCTTGAATGAGGTTGCAAATTATAACCTCCATCTCAATTGAGGTTTCAATGAATTTTTTTTTTCTCAATTGTGTCCTTCAAGTATTTCGAATTTTCTAAGGTTTTTGCCCAAACTATTCAAAAACAAAATGCAGGGACTCGATCAAGAACCCTATGTACTTGGGGGTATTTGAGATTTTCCTATACAATTAACATAATAATTTTTTGCATTTTAAAAATATTTTTTAAAATAATTTATACAATTAATACAACAATTGTTTTTGTATTTTAAAAATATTAATTGTTTTGTGTTTTCAAATTATTTTATTATGCTGGTATTAAAAATAAATTTTAAAAATTAATAAATATATTATTTTAAAATATTTCTAAATAAAAAAAACACTTAAAAAGATATTCCAAAATTCCAAACATGCTCGTGATCTTACTTTTCGATTGTGCAAGGCTCTCGAAATGCATGCATCAAACCACTTTAGAATACATACAGATAGAGTCATTTACAACTCACCAGCGCCGGTTGATTTAGATTGGAAAAGGAACAAAACACTAATTAAGGTCATTGAATCAGTCCAGTTCAGGCTATACATCAAAGTAGAAAGACTCAACTTGCCTTGTTAATCCACTCTACTTTTCAAGGATTGAAAAATTGGATGAATTTGTACAGCCAACTGTATATATTCCACTCCTTCTCTGTGTGATGTGCCAAGGATCAAGATTACAATGATTGACACTTCTTTAATTAAATATGTATCTAGAAAGATATAACAAGACAGCACAAGGAAATTCATGCATTTATATTTTCATGACAAGGAATTGATGCATTACAACATGTTCTATACATTTCTCTCTTTATATCAGGTCGTGTGATTGGAAGCTTTGTTTGCTTCAGGATCAGAATGGGTGGAGATTTCTACCGAACTTACTACATCTTGCCCACTGAAACAAAAATATTTTGCTTTTGATACTGAAGATCAATAAGAACAGGTCCTAAGCCCCTTGGATTTCTGTACAGAAGCACCTCAAACAATTTTGTTTTGCACTGGTTTCTGCTTGCTTAAACACTTGCAGTTGGCTCTGTTGTCGCTGAGTGTCTGCAAAAGAAAACGGATTTGTGAATGAAAGAAGATGGTATATTTGGAAAAAAAAAACTCCTACGTTTTTCGTCGTTCTCCTTCATACCTTGTACTGCTTCTGAAGGTCTTTGATGTAATCTACAGCCAAATCTAGCATGTCTGCTGTGTTTGTTTGCTGCAAAGAAGAAAAACGCTGTCAGTTTCTCGAGATAACTTTGAAGCTGAATTGTATATGGCAATGTCCTACCTTGTCCATGTTTGGGACAAGCTCTTGTAGTTTCCTCATTCTTTCGCTGATCCGAGTTCTTCTTACCTGAAAATAGTTTATTCCATATAATCTAATTGTAATAACTACGACAACTGATTGGGCAGATGACCAAGACTATAAGAATGGAGGGAGGTTCGATATCTGATACATGAATACTAAAAAATGAAATGTGAATGGCATGGCGATAATTAATCATACTCTTTCTGCAATACTTCGAGGGTGAGTGGCACAACCACGCTTTGCTCTAATTTTGCAAGGAACAGAATCTTGCAAATGAAGGAACTTTTCCATGGCAACCATTTCAACTGAAGTCTTTGGTAAACTCAAGTGATGGGCGAATACATGAGTGCGATTTCCAAGCTCTCCGTTCTAAATTTACACAACCAGTTGGATTAGAACTTGAGCAGTGAGCAGTAATGGATAACTAAACACCTAGTACACAAATGTATACCTGAGCATTATTAGAAAACAGGTTTCCATTTTCTTGATCTCTTTTCATGCTGCTAAAATTCTCTGACAAATGCGAATTGTTCCAAGAACCATATGGAAACCCGTGACTGCTATGAAATCGACTGTCAGCACTAGGGCTGCCTGCCTCAATGCTTTCGCTCCCAATTTCAGAAATCTGTGACCGAAAGCCTAAGGAAGAGGGTGCTCTTGATGAGAAGCTAAGTTGACTCCTCAATCTTGAATTTGCTTCTCCATTAGTACCATTACACCCAGGATAGCCTGCAATTTACTGAGATATTTTCAATTATTCCTTCTACCCTCTACCACAACAATATATGAACACTTAAAAGTTTCTTCTTTGTAATGCTCTTCTGATTCTTGATGATCATGGTATCAGAGGAAATTTGCATTCCTGACGATTCTTCGATTATTTTCTAGCCATGTTAATTCTTAGCGTCTAAACAACTCGTTCAACAGAGAAAAAAACACCCCTTTTAATTGCATCAATAAAATGTTTTCTATAGTTCATTCTTTCTACTAATCCGATCAAACAAGTTGAGATTTTTTCTTCAGTATTCAAAACTCAATGGAATTTGTATGCACACCTTGTATGACTTGCCTTAATACATGCATCAAGTACAATGACTTGTCTACTCTATCTTCAAAGCAAATGAGCTTCTAAAAACAATACGTCTAACATAAGTATCTGAAGCTAACATGTATATTATTTTCAATAAATGAACCTCCAAAGTAAAAGAAACTCCCAACAATACAAATCTAAACAATCATATGATTAACAAATCGCTGAAAAGCACGTCATTTGGAAATGAGAATAAGAAAAATACCATTTTGAAAAGAAACGTTCCCAAAAAGTCCAGCAGGAGAGCTATTCTGCCTAGCTAGACTTGGATCAACCCTTTTAAGTTGCTCATGATGACCCATTGAGATTGAACCAGTCAAACCATATGAACTATCCATAGCTGAAGAATTTGTGGCCGAGCCCTGTCTTGGATAATGAGGAGGCAAACCTGAATAACTCCGCTGAAAGTTTGAATAGTTAACAGCTTCCTCTCTCACTCTTGCTGCAGATTTATCCTCAAACTCTTGGTAATTCAAAACAGAATCATTGTCAACTCCGCTGTCATTAAAACTTGCAAGAAGTGAACTTGGAGCTGAGCGAAATCTCAATAACCCTGAACTGGGTTGATTTTGTTGATGATAGTTGTTATTACTACTTGAATCCATTGGCATATGCTCTGTTTTACTCTCTTTCTCTCTGTTTCTTATAAACTATTGTGGGCTCAAGTTAACAGATTTGATGCTGAAGAACCATTTACACATACCCCAAGAGGAACCACTTTATTATAGCTCAAAGAAAATTCTGGGAATATTTTAGTATCACTTTCTTGAAAGAAAAAAATTGTCAGCTTATTTTTTAAGCAGAGTAGAGATAAGATCTTGAAGAGGAAGCAACCAAGAAAAGAAAAAGTTTAAACCCTTTTAAGAGAAGCATACAAAGCTTAATGAGTAGAACGAAAAACCTCAAGAAAAGGGTTTTATTGATGGTATAGTATATATGTATTGTCAAACGAAAAGATTGAAAGTGAGAGAGAGAGAGAATGGAAGGTGAGTTTTTGAGAAAGAAGAGAAGAGGTCAAATAGGAGCATCAGATTTTCTCTTCAAAGCACCGAAAGCGAGGAAGATCTTGAGCTTAAAGGGTGATAGAGAGAGAGAGTGAGAGAAGGAAGAGGAGGACGAGGAGGAGGAGGTGGACCGAGGTGGTGGTGATGGGAGTTTTAGAGAGAGGGAGACAAAAATAGAAGGGGAGAGGCAAATGTTTATCTTTCCTCTTTGTTTGTGAGAAAAGGATATGAAGCCAATGGTTTAAAGTACAGAAAGCAATCAATCTCACCTCTCCACCTATATTTTGTGTCTTTTCCTGCTTACCAAAATGCCCCTGCACAAATTATTTTCTAATATTATTTAAATAATTATTAATTTTGAATTGTTATTAATTCATATAACTGGTAATTTCTTTAATTATTTTATAAAAACTTACTCTTTATTTAAATTCAAATAAAAAAATTAATTTCAATACACAAAAATCTAAAATAATATTTAATTAAAAAAACAAAGAAAAAAAAAGAAATGGTTTGGTTATATCCTTCAATTAATTTAAAATATTGTTAATAAAAATATTGATTGGTGACTAAAACAATTTGTTAAAATTTTTATAAATATCATTAATAATAATTATTTTTTTAAGGTTATTGAGTGAAAAATATATCACAAAATTAAAAAAAAAAACATTTTTTATCTAAATTACTATGCTCAATTTCTCCTACATATTTTCAATTTCATTTTGTAGAATTGGTTAAAAAGGAAAAACTAAAACTACTCAATTTGAGATTGGTAGTGGAGAGAAACAATCATTCAGGGGAGAGAGGGTGGATCAAGTGACGATGACGCCGTTAATCCTCGAGAATAGTGGAACCGATACCGTGGATAAGGCATATTATAAATACAGGAAGGGGAAACTAAAAAAACTGTTGACCAGTTAAATGGTTGACGTCACCGTTAGATCTTTGAGAACAAGATTCATGCCGCATCTGATTCGTCCCTTGCAGTCTTTTCACTTCCCCTCCGTGCCTTCCTATGATCATATCTATCGCAGGCGCCGCATTTCCACTTCATAAGTACCACTGCTTCTTCTCATATTTACAGAATTGGCCATTCCAAAGCACATGGTAGCCCGCATGCTTTCACTTTTCTTTTTCTTTTTCTTTTTTTTTTGGCGTTGGTATCAAAATTAGGGAATTTTTATGTGGGGGTGAAATTAATAGGAATAATTCTTGGTTCTTCAAAATGAATAAAATCCACGTCTTAAAAAGAGAAAAGGAGGAATCAATTTATTTTCATATATTTTTTTTTATATATGTATAAGACCTTGAACCAACTTTGGCGGTGCTTTACTCTACATAGATTCGACTATGTTTATTATTTCCTATTACCATCAATAACTAGTTCTTTAAAAAAAAAAAAACATTATGCTACTTCCAAGCTAGAAATCATTTTGTTGTATGACAACAAATGAATTTAGAAATTGAACTAGATTAGATTTTTTTATTATTATTAATGTGAATACCCTGGTTAGTTTACGTGTATCTCGACTAATCTCACAGGTCCTGAAGTTAACGATCATGTAAACCTCCAATAACCATCATATTAACAATTACAGGGCTTGAACTTCAGACAACAAGGGAGTAAAACTTTTAATCTCAAACTCTTACCACTATGTCACCTATTAAATGGTTAGGTTAGGTTTGTTTTGAAAGAATGAGATCTAGCATAATTTTAAAAGTTTTTTTTTAATTTTGTATTTAAAATAATATCATTTTAAAATTAATCTAGATTATTTTAATAATATTAAAATTAACACGAGAATCTATATCTTTGATTGATTGAAGAAGAAGTCTTAGGTTAATGGAGATAAAGTAGATTTTTTATATAACATATATATGATCTTATGAAGATAAAAGGGCGTCCTAAGAGTAACTTGCATGGATAATTATTGAAATAACATGTATAGCAAGATATAAATTTAACTAATTGGACTGTTTAGAAATTTAATATCATGAAATCAATGTCTAGTCCCTTCTCGCCGTGGACCGATATGAGCATTAGGTTACACCTTCGTACAGTTGTTTTTTTTAAAATAAATGGAGGAAAAACAAAGTACAAGAGAATCTGGCTTGGGTGAATGCATAATCTTAACTTATTACAGCCATTGCTATTAGTTTATTGTTAATTGCCAGAGACAAGAGAAGATCCCCCTTTAAGCACTGCTGTTGTTTTCTCATTAATTTTTTTTTAATCATGATTGAATCTAATCTATGCCTTGAAAACCTTAATTAATTCAATGATCTTCACATCGTCTCACATGTACCCTGTGGTCCTCCCCCTCTCATGGCGCCTGTGATATAAAAATAATAATAATAATAATAAAGGACAAAAAAAACAGGTTATGAAATAAAGTCAAAATAAAATAATAGGGGGGGATGCAAGACAGTGGCGTCACGTTCAAAGCTGCCCCCATATTAAAGTAAGGTGGTGTTTGTGCGGCGGGTGACAAGGACACGTGAGAGAGCATTTTTAGGGCTGTCGGGAACCGTTTAAATGGGTGTTTTTTAAAATTTATAATTGTTTATTTAAAATTAAATTTTTTATATTTTTAAATTGTTTCATGTCCTGTATTAAAAATAAATTTTAAAAATAAAAAAATATTATTTTATTATACTTTGAAGAAAAAAAAATTAAAATAAAAATGTTATCACGTTTGTAAACGCATCTACAAATTCACTGCTACATTCTTTGCTTGAAGGAAAGATCTGCTAGACAAATCTCTTTCTATGTTCTCAAATAGAGCACAAAACCTTTCGAGAATTTAGAATTCAATTGAAAGTGGGAAAATACAGCAGGGGCTCGGTCGAGTTTCCCTTCCTTTTTTTTTATTTACGTAGTCGTTGTTTGGTTCAGTTTACATATAATTTAATTAATTTTATAGGCTCTAAAATTAACAATCATGGAAGCTTTTAATAATTCTAAAATTTATAAGACTCAAACTAATAATTTTAAAAAAACAAATTTAAAATTTAACCAATTAAATTATATATTTTTCTCTCATAATTTTCTAATTATTTTTTTTACGTGATATATTCTGGTTAATTTAATCATATCTCAACTAATTCCTACAAGTTGTGAAATTAATAACCAATTAAGCCTCGATTTATTCCCCTGGCTGTCTTTCTTGCTATGGGATCGTGTACAAGTGAAGTGCATGGTTTTGACAAACTTGGTTGGGCCAGGGAATTTCTTAGCCGGCGTCTGGGATTGTAGTTGCCCCTTTTGAATGAGGATGGGCCTCTTATATGGTAGGTCCAGGTCAATCATCACTGCAGCATAAAAAAAAAAAAAAAGTTTGTCTTGCCATTTTTGAATGTTGAATGGAGATTTATTTGGTAGTAATATTTGTTTTTTAAAGTATTTTTAAAAAAATATTTTAAATTAATTTTTTTATTATTTTTTAAATTTTATTTTTAACATTAACCCATTAAAAACGATCTAATATTATAAAAAAGTAATTTTAAATAAAAACATTTTTTAATCATAAAAACAATTGTTTTCTACTTCTATGAATGGTGGACTGTTATTATATTAGTTTTTGTATATTAGAACTAAAGTACTATACTTTAAAAAAAAAGATATGGTAAAAAGCAGATGATGAAGACTTGACCATGGAATTATCCAAGAGAAAAAAAGTATCATACTCTTTTCTTTGTTTTTTTTATTGTTTTTTTTTTATAATACCAATTGATTTTATATTAGCAAAGTTAGTTATATTTTGTTGTTTATCAATCATCTTTTTTTTATTTTATTTTTTTGTCGAAGGAATATTCAAACACGTTATTTGTTGATTGTACAACTTAATAAGTTAAATTTCGTGGAAAGCGATCACCTTCCCCTTATTCCCTCTCAAATAAATCAAATTAATAACTAATAATGTCATTGTCAACCATATGAAAGTTGACTTTTTGTTTAGATTTAGTTATACAGTACATGCAATGCCGCGGAGTATTTTTAAAATATATTTTTATTTAATTATATAATAATTAAAATAAATATTAGTGAGGAAGACTGTGATCATATCGATCTATCATGCGTCTCTACATCTAATATCGGGTAGACCTCATACAATAACTATTCTAATTCTACCGTATCTTTTATTTCATTTTTTCTGGAACAGTCACAAACACTTTTTTTATTATGTATCTACTACCAAAAATTCAATATGTAATCTTAGCATTCAATGTGTATTCCTGAATAATCTTATTTTTCAATTATTCAACCATTTTATTTTGTCAAGTTTAATGTTAGTCAGATTACTCAACATTTATATGTTTGGATGCAACAACAAGATGTTATTTGTAACAAGTAGTTTTGTTGGTTAGTTAATTAATCACATTTTATTGATGAAATGGGTTGAATTGATATTAGTTTGGATACAACAAAATAATTCTCTTAGATCAAATATATTTCTTTTAGTTGAAATTCTTTATTTTTTACTAGTGTCATTTTTTAGGCAAAATATGTCTTTTTTTATTTGTAACATAATTTATTGAATAAAAACTAAAGATAATTACAATAAGCATTCATCATGAATTTCAGTGAGAAAATAATTCATGAGAAAATAATTTAAGGTTATTAGAAAGAAAATTCCAATGGGTTCCATCATCTTCTCAATCCATGCATTGAATCTTAAAGACCAAACCCCAATCATTATTTACGCTTATCTCTTCGTCTTGACTCTTGATAATGTCAATATTGTCCGCTGAATGTTATCTTGACGTTCCCTGCTGGCTGCCGGATGTGGCTTTCTCTTAAGGGACTTCACGTATTACTTCTGATTACAACTTTAGAACAAGGGAATAGGGATGCTTCTCCATTTAGATCAATTAATGAGAGAGTGACATCGACGAATTTTATTGAAAATGTGACTCCATCGAAGCCGCCGGTGCAAGTAGCTATTAGGGAAGTAGCATTGCATGACTCGAAATCTTGATGTGCAACTTGCTTTACGTTGTGGAAGTGGTAGTTGTAATTGAAAACGACAGTATCACCAACGTGAAAGCTCTTGTTGGCAGCCCAATCTTTGGAATCTACCTGACCCATTCTTGTCCAACCAGCGGAGTCACCGGCTTGGCAGACGGTAGCCATGGAGACTCCGCAAAGGGACATCATCAAGAAAGAAATCGCTAGAGTTTTCTTCAAAGCCATGATTTGAAGACGATGAATACGGAATGAGAGATCACTGGAAGAGAATGCAATTGCTAGCTAGGTTTGCTTGAAAGAATCTGTGAGGAAAAACGCTTCAGGTATATACAGTGGTGATCTAGTCCAGATCACTCAAGGATACTGATCCTTTTCCTGATTTATTTAATTTTCCTGTTCTTTTATCCAATCCGAATTACTGAAGGAGAAGCATTTCCTATAGTTTATGTATTGAACTCGAATATTCTCATGGAAGAAACAGGAGTCCACTTGTTGCTGGGATCGTAACATGAAGCTCACACAATTGAGGCCAGCGAGGCTAAAGAATGGAGGTAGAGCCTGTCTCGAGTTCAACTGGGCCGGTCATCCTGGAATTTCTTATAATAAATTATTATCACCATCAGAATGTTAAGGCTCGGTTACTAATGAAAACTTTTTTTTAATTTTAGTTTTTATTTTTCAAATTGAAAATGTGTTTATTTGTTGAAAATAAAGACAGATTTTTCTACCAAAATAAAATAATATATTAAAATATTAACTATTTTTATAAAAATTAAATTTATGGTAATACACACACACACACAGTAATTATTATGTTTTTCATGTCATCTTCCTTTGCTTAACCTTAACCGATTCAATAACAATAATGCCAGCTTCACCATAAAACTTTGAGCAAATGGGTGCTTTCAACTTGTCTTCAGATATTAAGATCCTGTTTGTTTACGAGAAAACAGGTGCAACCTCAGTCTTCTAAGCGGAGGTTCCACCGCAGGTTCTTGCAATATATAAATAAAAACTTGAATGCAGAGATGCTTTTTCGTTTTGGAAGTTCGTAACTCCTTGTACTTCATCAAGATTTGCTAAGATATTTTACCACAGATAAGATACCTGATAACAGTCATGCAGAAACCAGAAACAGGTCCAGAAGGACAGAAGTCATCACATGAGAACATTAGCTTGGAATAATCTGCCTAATAAGACATCCAGTCCCCTCTAGAGCATGGAGGGGACCGTCAAATCAAAACCAGCGTCAGCATCAGTCACAGCTGGAAAAAAATCTTTACAAGGGTCTTACGTCTCCTTCTTCAATGCAATTTGATGCGGTCAAGACTCTCAGACACAGTTCTCATCCTAGGACGCAACTCGGGGTCTAGTTCAGTGCAATTGAGTGAAATATGAAACACTGCGATGACCTGTTTCTTCGCATGAACCTCACTTAAGAGTGCCGGGTCTATAATCTCAGACAAGGGTCGTTCCTCTTGAAAGACCTTCCTCACCAGACTCTCTAGTCCTTCACCATCATTTTCTGATCCTGCACCAGGTAGCCGACCAGTTAAAAGTTCCATCAGTACAATTCCAAATGAGTACACATCACATTTCTGAGAGAACTTGCTGCCAGGGACTCGAGCTTCTGGTGCCAAGTAAATGTTAGACGGCGCTGAGATTTTCAAGCCCATTGCAGAGGAAATGGTTTGGTTTAGATACTGCTTTTTCGATGCTGAAGTTGCGAATTTTGAGCTATTCCAAACAAGACGAGTGAGCCCAAAACTAGAGATGTAAGGCTGGAGTTCATCGTCAAGCAGAATTTTTGTTGATTTTAAGTTGCCATGAACGTACTTTCGAGGGCTATGCTCATGTATGTACATTAAACCCCTAGCAGTTCCTTGAGCAATTTTCAACCTTGCCGTCCATGATAGCACTGGCAAAGTGTTAGAGGGTCCTCCTGCAACAATTTCAACACCATATGGAGATTCATTAACATTGCTAATTGAAACTGCTACTTCAGAGGCTATCATAAAGGTTCCGAGGGGAATAATAGAAACAAACAATTGTTGCATGCATGATAATACCAGGCATGTGTTAAAATTATCACTTAACATGAGAAGATTACTTGGTGGACTGAGAAATATCTGATACCATATACTCCAAACACTTAAATATAAAGTAACAAATTTCCACGTTTTGGAGTTCCAAATAACACCAACGATGCGTAGTAGTACAAACAAGAAGCCTGCCCAGTGGTCCATGTTTTGGATGCATCTCACTGGGAAATATCCACAGAGTGAAAGATAATGAACTCACCATTCACCCGCGAAGGCTATTTAAAAAATTTTGTATCGTGTATTTACATAAACAAGCATGGTAGGACCAAACAATATTGGGTATACGCAAACAGTGATAGATCGAGAGGACCACAGCATTGAATATAAGTCCTGGAGCTTATAACCATTTTTGTTCCAGAAATCATGTGAGACAGATACTTTAATATTTGTAGGGAAGAAGACAAAGACAAAGACAAAGATGCCCCAGGTGTATCAGGGCAGGAGTTATCACTGCCTCAAAGAAGAGTAAGGCATTTCAAACTTGAAACATTCCAAACTTCCCAGTGCTAACTGCTAATATAATTCCAACATGTATACCTGAGTATATTCTTGTGGCTGAAACATCTGCAGAACTTGGAATGTGACATCACCACAGTCCGCAAATGGAATTTAACATCAAATTTCCCAGAAAAGAAAAACAAAGTAATTGAATTTCAAATGTTTAGGGTCAAGCATTGCTGTCGGTCCTTCTCTGTTGCTAACAAAAGTGTCCAAATTTGAACCTGTGCTTTACTTAAAGCACTCATGAACAATGAACAATCATTAACCAATTCTCAAAAAGAAAATAAAATAAAAATCGATCTTCTCTTAAAACCAACAACAACAACATTTGACAAATTTTGTTCATGTCGATCTACGACTCTAAAGTGTTCACATAAAGTAATGATATCCGAATAGTACATTTAAAATGGAATACTATAACAATATCACGAGAAGTTACAAATGAAAAAAGTCAAAAACATTTCTGAAATGTAACTGAAATTTAGAAACTACAGCATTTGAAAGTTCTTGATTGTCTATGATTAATCAACAAAGCACTAATCATACATGACCTGAATTCACTTCAAAGGGAACACTAACATCAATATGCCAAAGCAATCATAACAGACTTATGGGTTCATTTGGGAGATAAGCATTGGACAACAAGGCCGATCATTAACATCACATGAAATTCAAGACTCGCATTCTTTGTTTTGGATAGAAATGTCCAATCTTTTTACACCACAACTTCACTGTAAGACAAGCAAGACATTCTTTTAAATGAATTGTCTAGACATAAGTTATCATGGAACATACGAGTACAAACTTACTTGCTGCGAAGTTTAAACGGGTAGCAAAACAAATAAATGCTCATAGAATATTGTGTGACCAAAAACATCAATGTGTTGACTTGCAACATGTGAAGGGGACCATTGTTATAATTAATTGTCAGTGTCGAATATAACATAAATATAACTAAGAGAATTAGGGAAATGTTACCATGCAGAGCAGAGTACAGGCTTCCATTGCGGATAAAATCAGAGACCAGCAACTTCTCATCATGAGCAAAGTAATAAGCTCTCAGCCTTGCAATATTAGGATGATGGACCCTCTCAATTGCTTCAACCTCAGACTCAAACTCCTTCAACTTCCATGTGGCATCACCTTCACTAAGCCTCCTCACAGCAACAACCGTAGGTATCGCCGTACCAGACCCACCCCCACGCACGACCACCTTGTACACTATGCCACTCCTACTCTTCCCCACCACATACGCAGATGCCCTCAACAAATCCTCTAATTCCATATTAAACCCTTCATCCATCACCACAAATTTACCCTTTTGCTCCTCCTCGTTAAAAGTCACCTCATTATTGTCACCCTTCTCGATCTTTTCCTCTTTTCCCATTTTACCCTCATCTGCCCTCCGTTTTTTCCGATACAGCCACACGGATACTGCAACAACACCGATCACCACCGAGAAGCCCGAAATTAAGGGAACTGCAACCGACCCTGTTTTGACTTTCACTTTCCCAACACTCCCAGGAAAAAGAACAGGATTTGGGTCTTTCGGGTTCTCAGGATTATCACTAACTGTGATATTAACAGCTTCAGGACATGCAGTTTGTAAAGGAAACCCACAAAGACTTGGGTTTCCTGCAAATGCAGTAGGCCCTTGGTTCACTAACGACCCAAATAAAGGCACTTTGCCACTAAGATTATTGTGTCTTAAATCTAAACTCACCATTACTGGAAAGAACCCATAAGACCCTGGAATCTCACCAGAAAATGAATTGTATGACAAATTTAAAGCTCCTGTTAAGCTTTTTAGCTTATTCAAAGATGCAGGGAGAGACCCATTTAGACAATTAGAAGATAAATCCAAGTGGGTTAAGGCTTCTAAAGATACAATATTCGGAGGAATTGGACCTGAGAGAGAATTATGAGACAAATCAAGAAAGCGGAGAGTTGTTGCGTTGAAGAGATGTGAAGGTATGGATTTAGAGAAGTTGTTGCGAGAGAGAGTGAGTCTAGTTAGGGAGCCAAGAAGGCCGAGTTCAAAGGGTATGTAACCAGTGAAGTTTTTGTCAGGGAGTGAAAGAGAAGTGACTCTGTCGTTAATGCAAGCGATACCATGCCAGTGACATGGGGTTGGGTCAGTTTCCGACCAAGACGCTAAAGTGTCCGTCGGGTCAGCAGTGATTGCGGCTTTGAGGGCTAGGAGAGCTAGGCCATCAGTGTTAAGAGAGGGCAGGAGTGGAAGGTTAGTGAAGGTAAATAGAATGAGACAGGCTGTGACTTTGAAAGGGATTACGGCCATGTTTGTTCTGTTTTAGTTTTGAATTCTGATCTTTTGAGAGAGAGATTGAAGAGGGGATTTTGCAACGAAGAGTTGCCGAAGAGAGCGAGTGGTTAAGTGCGAGGAAGAAGAAGAAGTGCGGAGCAGAGGAGGTCTTGGGATTTCAAAGTTTTGAACTTGTTTGGAGTTGGGAAAATCGAGGTTGGCGATAGAGCACAGAGCCACATGGGAACGTGGGCTAATTTGAATTCTTATTACTCGTGTGGCTATTTTATTTAATTAATTACCCACATTAATGTATTTATTATTTAAAAGCTTAAAATGCTCTTTTTGACTTGTGTTTGGTTTTTAGGGATTAAATTGTAATCATAGTGTTACCATGATTAATACATAAGGTTGAAAATGATTTTATATTAAAAAAAATTCTGCACCATATAGGCTCTGTTAATAAGAGTACCCGAGCCTCTAATTGTACGTGAAACTATTGTAAATTTTCAATAGCATTTACGTTAGAGACTAAAGTTTAGAAAACCGTAGCATAATTTAAAAAATAACTTTGCATATAATAAAGCTCTAGCTTATGCATTGACAATGGGGAACAAAACCTTTTGTTCATTCTCCACTTTAATTTGAAATATCAAGAAATGTTTTGAAAGTGTTACCTGTAAAATCTAGAATGACAGGCTGATCCTTAACTTAGCTAATCTAAAATATATATTAGTTTGAGTTGGAGACCATAAAACTCAGTTAATTTAGTAGAAAATTCGAGTTAACATGCTAATTTGATTGATTCAAGTTTATTTGGTTGATTCAAGTTTGACATGGTTAACTTAAAATTGATTTAGTCTAAATCTGGCTTTTAACTTATTGACTTTATTTTTAATTTTTTTATCAAAATAATATAGTTATAATTTAAAAAAGAAAAATTTCTTTGATCGATCCCTTTTATATGTGGCCTGGGTTTGACTGTCCAATTTTGGCTAGGCGTGATGAGTGGTGTGGCATGTGTTTGGTGAATGGAAATTGATTGTTCTTTGTAAACACATGGGAGAAACTGTGACTGAAATTAAAGAAAGGCCATGGCGATTAATTTGACAAATTCCAGGCAATCATGATTTCTTAACTCCACAAAGAGATGATTATTCCATAGTCATCATGAACACAATTATGTGCTCGGGTAAACCAGAGAAGATGCTGGATGATTGTAGCTGTAATTGGCAAATGACAATTGATAAGATGTGGAATTATAGCTTTTCAATGATTCTCGTATGGGTTATTTTTTAATCTTGAATTTGCTCATAATAATAATAATAGTGTAATGGTGTGATTATGATTATTTTTTAAAAGAATTTATACTGAAATGTATTGAAATAATATTTTTTATTTTTAAAATTAATATATTAAAATAATTTAAATAAAAAAATTAAATTTTTTAAAAACACGATACAATCATGTACTTAATTATTTTTTTAAAAAAAAATTATGTGTGTGTTTTTATTTTTTTAGGCCTGCCACTATAGTTTATTTAATCATCGATAACTTTTTTTTTTTTAGCATTGAAAAAAGTTTGACCCGCTGATGGGGGTATCCTGGGGCTTATTATCTGTATTCGAACTCCTTTCTGCAAACAAAGTAATTATACGGTCGTCCAATTTTTTTTCCTTTTCCTCTGTACAGTTCGGTGATTTCTTAGACCTCTGGGAAACAAAGAGGGAAAAAAACCCATGGCATGGAAAAGTTGGGCATAAATTGGAAGTTGAAAGTAGGGACGGGATTGTAATTGTGTCGTTTCCATACTCTTCGGTGTCAGAAAATCATGATATTTGAGATTGTGTAGTTATTGTTTTTTATTTTAAAATAATATTTTTTATTTTTTAAAAAATATTTTTTATATTATAAATTAATTTAAAATAATAATAATAAATTTTTAAATTTTTTCAAAAATAATTTTAAAATGCAATCTCAAACACTGTAGTTGCAGACATGGTCGGGAGCTGCTTTTTGCAGTTTCCACTAGCAATCAGGACCAGTCTCGTAAATTCGGTAGTGGTTGTAAGGTCCAAAAAGATACGACAATTACAAAAGAAGCCATAATCTTCCAATCTCTCCCTGTCGTTAGCTCGATGACAATTAACACAAGGCATTGTTCGAGAACAAGGGAAAGATTTTTTTAAAAATGATTTTTATTAGGAAATATATTTAAAAAATATTTTTGATATTAATATATTATAAAAATTAAAAAATATTAAAAAATATTTTTAAAAAATATTTTTTTGATTGCAAAAACAAATATTGTCTATAAAATGTATGATCACATCATGCCAGGAACGAGATGCAAAGTTATTAACCAACATTTTGTGTGATTTTACTGTTTTTTTGTTAAAAAAAA